>MDTE01027397.1_pt1 | contig 54158 bp, 63 predicted proteins | sample 811231 | NCBI WGS metagenome assembly MDTE01 (sample SAMN05326651, study PRJNA326480) | marine metagenome | isolation source: seawater | place: Indian Ocean: Red Sea | collected 2010 | reverse complement strand
CATGATATACAAAATCCATCGAAACTTTTTACAGATTTAGATAAATTTTATATCTTAAATAAAGATGGTATTTCGATTAATAATATTAATATAAATCTTGGATCTAATTTTTTAAAAAATAAATTTAATGGAGAATTAGAAATTTTTATATTCAATTCTGAATTATTTGTAAAAGATTCAAAAAACTTATTTAAAATAAGTGAATAATTATTTTATAATTGGTAGGGTCAATGAGGGAAAATCTCATTTATTTAATCTTTTTTCGAAGGATCATAGAACAATTTCAAATCCTAAGGCAAATACAACTGTAGATATAATTAGAAAAGAAATATCTAATAATGAATATAAATTTTATCTTTACGATACACCAGGTTTTTTTAAATTAAGTGAATTTAAAGTATTACTGGATAAAATTCTTGAATTAAAAACTAATAATTTAAATTTTATTTATTTATCTAAAAATTTTACAGATGAAGATCTTAAAATATGTAAATATATTTACTCTTTAAACTTCAAAGTTAATTTTTTTTCTTTTAAAAAATCTATTTTCAAAAATTTTATCTCAAATTTATTTGAAAACATTTTTATTAATTCAAATGATAACTTCAATGATATTAAATCTTATCTTCAATCAAAAAATACTTATCCATCTAAAAGTCTTGATATAAAAGTTGAAAAAAAAATAGTAGTTATTTTTGGAAAAGAAAATACTGGAAAATCAACTTTATTTAATAAAATTACTAATATCCATTTATCCAAAATTTCTCCAAATTTACATACTACTAGAGATGCTGTTAATTGGGATGTTAAATACCAAAACCAAATTATAAGTTTTTATGATACTGCTGGATTTATTAGGAGTGGTTCAAATAGAAAAAATAGAGTTTTTGAGAAATTCTCCATAGGACAATCAGAATATTTTATAAAGAAATCCTCTTTAATAATCCTTTTGCTTGATGCAAATTCAGAGTCGAGACTGGATTTATCACTTATAGGATCTCTTTCAAAAAGAAATAAGCCATTTTTAGTACTTGTTAACAAGATAGATTTAATTAGGGAAAAGTCTCTTTATCAAAAAAAATTTTTGGATTATTTATCTTCAAACCACAATTATTACAACTCATTAAACATATACTTTATCTCGGCTTTAAATTTATCTAAATCAAAAATTCTAAATATTATTAACAATCAATTAAATAATAAATTTTCATTTAAAACTTCATATTTAAATAAAGTCATAAAACCAATTAATGGAGAATTAAGTAAAATTCAAAAAAATTCAAAAGAATTTAAAATTTATTTTATAACTGCATTTACAGTTAATCAAAAAAACTATTTTAAAATTTCATGTAATTTTAATAAGAAAAATATCAAAAATAACATTAAGAGTTATTTGTCAAAAATTTTGATTAAAAAATTAAACTTAAAAGGAATTAATTTTAATTTAATTTTTTGATATTTAAAGAATGTGATTTTATTAAATCTTTTTTAAGTATAATTAAATAATTAATAATTGATTCATTAAAAATCTTTGTATGGACTTTGTAATGACTATCTTTTTCAAAAGATAAAACAAAATTAAGATTCCTACTGAAATTATTTATGAGTAAATTAATTAAATAGATTATGTTTGTTAGTATTAAATAATTATCTTTTAAATACTTGTAGTCATATTGATATGAAATCATGTTTAGATCTATATCTTTATTAACAATTATAATCTCATCTATTGAGCTAAATTTACTCTTAATTATTTTTTCAGCTTTAATCAACTCCTCAATAGATTTAAAATCTGCCTGCAATAAAGTAAAATTGTAATTTGTTTTTAGATCATTTTTTTCTGAAATTACTATGGCCTCATTCTCTGCATTTAAAAAATTTTCATTAAATCCATTTATTATTATTATAACTTGATTCATAAATAATTAGCTATTAGAACCAGCACTAAGTAAAGATAGTTGTGTGATTTTACTATCTCCTAGCTCATCTATTAGTTTAATAGGATAGTCACCGGTAAAATAATGATCTGTCAATTGGGGAGTTTTATCATCTCTATTATCAAAACCTAATGCTTTATAAAGACCTTTTATTGATAAAAATCTTAAACTTTTAGCTTTTACATATTCGCATATCTCATCATTTGTTTTGTTTGCAGCTAATAATTCTTTTTTTGTAGGCATATCTACTCCATAAAAATCTGGAAATTTTATTTCTGGACATGCTATCCTTAAATGCACTTCTGTTGCCCCTGCATCGTAAAGCATTTTTACAATTTTATGAGATGTTGTACCTCTAACTAGAGAGTCATCAACTAAAATAATACTTTTTCCTTCAATAGAAGTCTTATTAGCATTTAGCTTAAGCTTAACACCTAGACTTCTAATCTGCTGACCGGGTTCAATAAATGTTCTTCCTACGTAATGATTTCTTATTAAGCCTAAGTCAAAATTAATTTTTTTTTCTTGACTATATCCTATCGCTGCCGCATTGCCTGAATCAGGAACTGGCACAACAAGGTCTGCTTTTACATTATCTTCTTTAGCAAGCTCTTTACCTAAATTTTTTCTATATTCGTATGCAGTTTTACCGCGTAATAAGCTATCGGGTCTTGAAAAATATATGTACTCAAAAACACAAGGTCGAGGTTTATGCTCCCCAAAAGGTTTAAGACTATGTATTATATCATCTTCAATATATACAATTTCACCATTTTCAACTTCTCTTAAAAAAGTAGCTCCAATGATATCTAATGCACAAGTTTCTGATGCTAGAACATACGATTTTCCTAACTTACCTAAAATTAATGGTCGAATTCCATAAATATCTCTTGCGCCAATCAAAATATTTTTTGTTAACATAACCAAAGCGTACCCACCTTGAATTTGAGATATAGCTTCAATGATTTTGTCTATATTTTTTTGTTTTCTTGATCTTGCAATTAATTGGACAATAGTTTCAGTATCAGAGGTAGTATAAAAAATAGCACCTTCCTCAACTAGTTTTTTTCTTAAAGTAATTGCGTTTGTAAGATTTCCATTATGAGATACACCTATTCCTCCAGCATTTGTATCTGCAAAAAAAGGTTGCACATTTCTTAGTATTTTACCACCAGTGGTACTATATCTATTATGTCCAATAGCATAAGATCCTGGTAGTTTTTTAATAGTATCTTGATTGTTGAAATTATCACCCACTAATCCAAACCTTTTTTCAGAGTAATAGTTTTTTCCATCATAAGAAACTATACCGCATCCCTCTTGACCTCTATGTTGTAAAGCATGAAGACCTAATGTTGTAAGAGCAGAAGCATCATCTACATTTGATATACCAAAAACACCACACTCCTCTCTTATTTTAGTAGAGTTTGTCTTTTTCATCTTTTTTATTTTTTTCTGAAGTTTTTTTCTTTTTTGGAGTATCCACAGTCTGTTCGTCTTTATACATAAGGTTTTCATATATTGATATATTAAATTTCAATAAATAATTTTTACCATTTATATGACTCTTTAAGAAAGCAATATAAATGAAATAAAATATTATAGAGAATAAAAATACGCCATATATGGCTCCAGCTATCATATCAATTATCTTAAATTCTATCTGAGATGGAGATTTTAGATTTAATACTTTTTCAATTGTTGAAAAAATTAGATAAGTTATAAGAAATATAATTAAAAATGAAACAATTTCTAAGAAAATAGAATTATTTTTTTGAATTGAAAACAAATAGCCACTATCAATTTTTTCAAGAGAGAAGTTTAAAATTCTCTTATAAAAAATAAAAGGTATAGAAACTGATAATATTATTTTTAAACTGTAACTTATAGATTTGGTAGCACCTTTTAATCCAAAAGAAATTGAAAATACAAATAAGAGAAATAAATATATAAAATCAAAATAATTGAAATTAGAAATATCCATAAATTAGTACCTCGAACCAGTGATAAAAGCTTTAAAAATTTTATTTTTAGTAGCAGTTATTTTATTGCATTTTCCTTTTTCCTGAATAAGCCCTTTGTCAATAAAATAAAAGTTATCTCCTGTCTTAATGGCACTTTTAATATCATGTGTAATAGTAACAGCAGTTATTTTTCTTTTTTTTATGACTTTTATGATTAAGTCATTGATTAAATCACTATTTATTGGATCGAGACCCGTAGTGGGCTCATCTAAAAAAATTAATCTTGGATTTTTATATAGCGCTCTTGCCAAAGCTACTCTTTTTTTCATACCACCAGATATTTCCGAAGGATATTTATTATAATTATAAGTTTCTAAACCAACGTCTTTCATCAATGATTTAACTCTTTTAGAGTAATTTTTTTTGTTAGACATAAAATCAGTAAAGGCAATATTTTCAGAAATTGTTAAACTATCAAAAAGTGCTCCATATTGAAAAAGCATACTAAAATTATCAATATCGATGTGATCCTTCCCATCATATAAAATACTTCCATCATCATAATTTAGTAGTTGATAAATAATTTTTATAAGAACTGATTTTCCGCTACCAGATTTCCCCAATATTATTGTAGATTTATTTTTTTCAATATTTAAATTTATATCTTTAAGAACAACATTGTTTCCAAATTTTTTTTTAAGATTTTTAATTTCTATTTTCATTTAAAAAAATAATTCAGTAAGAATATAATTTGATACTAATATCAATATTGATGAAACAACTACTGCATTAGTTGTAGCTGACCCCACGCCAAAAGCACCTTTGCCAGAATATAAACCATTATAACAACTTATAATTGATATTATAAAACCAAATGTGACTGCTTTAAATATTCCTGATAAATAATCACTGATACTCAAAAAATTTATTGTATTTACTAAATATAAATTCTCATTAAATCCCAATCTATATACAGAAACAATATATCCTCCCATAACTCCAATAAAATCAACAAGCGTAACAAAAATAGGCATGACTAGAGTTAAAGTTATTACCCTAGGTGTAACAAGATAATTATAATAATTAGTATTTAATGTTTTAAGTGCATCTATCTGCTCAGTTACCCTCATAGTAGCAATTTCTGCTGCAATAGAGGATCCAACTCTGGCAGAAATCATTAGTCCAGTAAGAACAGGACCAAGTTCTCTTGTTAGAGTTAAAACTACTATGTTAGGTATTGCAGACTCTGCAGAAAATCTAGAAAAACCTGTATATGACTGTAAAGCTAAAACCATACCAGAAAATATTCCTGTTAGTGCTATAATTGGAATTGAAGAAATGAAAATATTTATAAAATATTGAACATTGATCTTTAAATAAAATTTAGGCTGAAAAAGATACTTAAAAAAAAGAAAAATAAATAAAATTAATTTCCCCAAGGTAGAAATTAAACTAATAAAAATTTTGCCAATATTTTCAATAAATTTCATGAAGGATTTAATTATTTGATTTCTTTTCCATTCCTAAAAATTTTGTATATTTATCATCAAAGTATAAATCAACCTTTCCAGTTGGGCCATTTCTTTGTTTGGCAATAATTAATTCTGCCTTATTAAAAACCTCCTCATTTCTTTGTTTCCAAGCATCGTGTTTTTTAGAATAAGAATCCTGAGTCTCATCTGGGCCTCTAGTTGGTTCATTTCTCATCAAGTAATAGCTTTCCCTATATATAAACATTACTACATCTGCATCTTGTTCAATACTTCCAGATTCTCTTAAATCTGAAAGAAGAGGTCTTTTATCATCTCTATTTTCGACTTGTCTAGATAGTTGTGAAAGAGATACAACTGGTAAATCAAACTCTTTGGCTAGCTGTTTTAAATTTCTAGTAATTTCTGAAAGTTCATTTACTCTATTATCTTTATTGCCCTCTGGTTTAATTAGTTGAAGATAATCAATTAAGACTAGTTTTATATTGAAATTTTTTTTATAGCGACGAAGCTTAGATCTCAACTCTGAAACTGTTAAATTAGGACTATCATCAAAGAAAAAATTAAGTTTATGAATTTCTTGATAAGTGTTTGAAAGTTCCAAAGAATCTTTTTCAGTTAGTTCTCCTTTTCTTAATTTATCACTTGGTATCTTTGACTGCTCAGCCAATATTCTTAGACCTATTTGTTCAGCTGACATTTCTAAAGAAAACATAATTACTGATCCCTTTTCTTCTTCATTGAAGTAATATTTTGCTGCATTAAAAGCTATATTTGTTGCAAGTGCAGTCTTACCCATAGAGGGTCTGCCTGCTAAAATTATTAGATCAGAATTTTGAAGGCCACCTAACATATTATCTAAATCAACAAAACCAGAAATAACTCCTGAATATTTTCCTTTCTTTTTAAATGCCTTTTCAACAAGTCTAAGTGATGATTTAGTAACAGATGCAAAGTCTTTAAACTCGTAGTCGCTTTTTTTTAAATTAGATAAATCAAAAATTTTTTTTTCCAAGTCTAAGAAAATATTTTTTATATCCTTAGAAGTTTCAAAAGAGGTAGACTCAACATTTTTATTCTGTGTTATCTTATATAATTCTCTTCTTAAAAAAAGTTCTTCAAGAGTCTCTAAATAGTTTTTGAAAATTTCATTAGAGAAAACAATTTCATCAATTTTTATAGATAAATCTTTAAGAGTATTAGATTGAATTTCAGGTATATAATTTTTTATTGTATCTATTGATATATTCTTTTGACTTTGATGAAAATCAACTAAAACTTTATATATTTTTGAATTTTCAATATTGTTAAATAATTCTTCATATATTATTTCAAAATGTGTGTCTATTAGATCTGGGTGTTTAATCAGATAAGCTAATACAATAATTTCAATATCGTTATCTTTAAGATTTTCAAAACTTTTTTGCACAATGACAAATTATTATTAAAAAAATAAAAAGATAGTCTTAAGATGAAGTTTTAGGGGATAAGATCTCAATATTTAGTGAACAATTCACCTCAGGGTGAAGATCTATTTCGACTGAATATTCTCCTATTGATTTTATTTTATTACCTAGTTTGACTGATTTCTTGAGAATATTTAAATTATTATCACTAAGAAAATTAACAATATCAGAAACGCTAAGAGAGCCATAAAGCTCTCCATTTTCTTTAGCGGCAATTTCTTTAGTGAATTTAAGTCCATTTATTGAACTAGCAATTGTCTCAGCTTCGGATTTACTTTCATTATCTTTTTGCAAAAGTTTTTCTTCAATAAGTTTTATATCATCTATATTTTTTTTAGTTGCAAATTTAGCTTTACCATTAGGAACAAGATAATTTCTAGCATAACCATCTTTAACAGTAACTACTGAGCCTATTTCCCAGTTTTTTTTAAATTTTTCTAAAACAACTACTTTCGTCATAATTAAATTAAAGATAAAAATCTAGCTTGTTTGATAGCCTTTGTAATTTTAGTGTGAATAGTTCTTGGAATATTTGTAACTCTTTGAGGTATTATCTTTCCATTTTCATTTGTAAATCGTTTAAGTAGGTGAGTATGTTTATAATCAATTTTCATTAATTCTTCATTTGATATATTTAAATTTTTTTTCATAATTAATTATCTTTGCTTATTTGAGGAGTAACCTCGTCTATTTTAGAATTAGTTTTTGTGGTAAGAGATCTAAGGCATTCAGAATTAAATTTAAGAAATGTGTCAAGTTTTTTGGGAAATTCAGAAGAAGATTCAAAGCGCATAAACTTAAAAGATCCTTTAGAGTATTTATTAATATTAAATTTCAGATTTTTAATACCCCAATCTTCTTGATAACCGATTGAAATATTATTTTCAGAAAAAAATTTATCAATTAAACTGGTCAAATTCTTGACTTGATCATTGCCAAGATCAGGTTTTACTATAATTGTTGTTTCGTATATGTTAGACATGTAGAAAGAGTGTCTATACACTTAATTAATTGATGTCAAATAAAAACCTATCCATTCTATTTACTGGGCAAGGCTCTCAATATGCTGAAATGGGTCTTGATTTAGCTAATGAATTAGAATGGGTTAAAGAAAGATATTCAATTAGCTCAGATATCTTAGGTTTTGATGTCTTAAAAGCTCAAAATAGCCCTGATTTAATAAATTTAACAGAATATAGTCAACCAATGATTTTTATTTTTAGCTCTATCATAATAGATATTTGTAAAGAAAAGATTTTAAACAGTTCTAGAACTCTCACCTTAGCAGGACACTCTCTTGGAGAATATTGTGCCTTATATTTTTCTGATACTCTTAATTTTGAAGAAATGCTTAAAGTTGTTAAATCAAGGGGAGAGTCAATGTCGATTGTTTCAGACCCTAAAAAATATGCGATGTATGCAATATTAAAAAAAGAAGACTACTCAGTAAGTGAAGAATTGTTTGGTGATGGCGTATATTTAGCTAATTTAAATTCTGATAAACAAATTGTAATATGTGGGCTAAAAGAAAAACTTGAAAACTTTAAAGAACAGAACCCACTAGGTAAATATATTCCTTTAAACGTATCTGCTCCTTTTCATTCAGAATTAATGATTGAAAGCTCAAAAAAATTTAAGGAAAAAAATATAAATACAATATTTAATAAAACTGAGTTCGATATCATTTCAAATTATAAGTTAAAAAATTATAAAGAATTTTCTAAAGAAGAATATTTAGATCAATTGACTAATCAAATTCATTCTCCAGTAATGTGGTCAGGAACAATTAAAAAAATTATGAGGTCTAAAGTAGATCAATTTATAGAAATAGGACCTAAGAAAACTTTATTAAATTTTCTATCAAGAGATTTAGATTTAGAAAAAGTAGCAATTACTAACAAAGAGGAAATTGAAAATTATGTTTCATAATAAAAAATTATTTGTTACGGGCGGCACAGGTTCAATTGGAAACTCTATCTGTCATTATTTTAAGAATAATGGCTGTGAAGATATTTATGCATCAACAACAAATTTAGATAAAGTTAATTCCACAGATAGTTTTATTAATTTTAAAGAAATTAATCTTTCAAAAATTGATAAGTTTAATTTAGATGAATTAATTGATATAGATATCGACTTTCTAATATTAAATGCAGGTGTTACTAAAGATAATATTTTTTTAAGAATGTCTATTGAAGAATGGACTGAGGTGATTGATGTAAATTTAAATTCCTCTTTTTACTTGTTAAAACATTTTATTAAAAAAATGATAAAAAAGAGATTTGGTAGAATTGTTTTTATATCTTCGGTTGTAGCTTATACAGGAAACCCTGGTCAGGTAAATTACACAGCATCTAAGTCTGCTATCTCAGGAATGGTAAAATCTTTGGCATTAGAGTTATCTAGCAGAAATATAACAGTAAATGGTGTTGCCCCGGGCTTTATTCAGTCGAAAATGACAGACAAATTAAACGAATCTCAAAAAAATAGTATTTTAGAGAGAATTCCTATGAAAAAATTAGGTAATCCTGAGGATATAGCCAAATCTGTTGGTTTTCTTTGCTCTGACAATGCAGAGTACATAACTGGCCAAACAATTCATGTAAATGGTGGTTTGGCACTTATATAATAAATTATTTGAATATTAACAATAATGTGGTAGGAACGTTAAAAATTATTTCTAAGAGGTTATAAAATGAGCGATATCGAAGACAGAGTAAAAAAAATTGTTGTTGAACACTTAGGTGTTGAGGAGTCCAAAATTCAAAGTGATTCAAAATTTATTGATGACTTAGGAGCTGATAGCTTGGATACTGTTGAACTAGTTATGGCTTTTGAAGAAGAATTTGGCTGTGAAATACCTGATGATGCTGCTGAAAAAATAGTTACTTTAAAGGATGCAGTTACTTATTTGACTACTAATTCAAATTAAAAATACAATTTATTTTTTAACAGTTGAGGCGAGTAGTTGTTACAGGGCTAGGTACTATTAATCCCTTAGGTAATACCGTAGAGTCAAGTTGGAAATCATTAATTGAATCTAAAAGTGGTATAAAGCTCATCGATAAATTCGATGTTAATGAATATCCATGTAAAATAGCTGCCACAATCGAAGACTCTTACATTAATCAAGATATTGTTAGCTCAAGAGATTTAAGAAAAATAGATCGTTTTATAGCTTTAGGTTTAGTCGCAGCAGATGAAGCTATAAAAGATTCAGGCTTTGTTCCCAATGAGGAAAACACATATACCTCAGGAGTTATGGTAGGGTCAGGAATAGGTGGACTTGATACAATTTATAAAAACTCCTCTATTCTAGACAATCAGGGTATAAGAAAAATTTCTCCATTTTTTATTCCGTCTGCATTGATCAACTTATTATCAGGTCATATTTCAATAAGATATAATTTAAAAGGACCCAATAGCTCTCCAGTAACAGCATGTGCTACCGGCACTCATGCTATAGGTGATTCCTTCACTTTGATAAAAAATGGAAAAGCTAATCTAATGGTTTGTGGAGGAGCAGAGGCTGCCATTTGCCCAATAGGTATTGCAGGATTTTCATCTGCTAGGGCTCTTTGTGATACTTTCAATGATAACCCCAAAGCTGGATCTAGACCTTGGGACAAAGATAGATCAGGATTTGTCATGGGTGAAGGTGCAGGAGTCTTAGTTTTAGAAGAATATGAGCATGCAAAAAAAAGAAATGCAAAAATATATGGAGAAATTAAAGGTTATGGTATGTCTGGCGATGCATATCATATTACTAAGCCCTCAGAAGACGGTAATGGCGGATATAGAGCTATGGAAATGGCTCTTAAAGAGTCTGGTTTAAATTCAGAGCAAATTGACTATGTAAACGCACATGGGACCTCAACACCTGTTGGGGATATGATTGAACTAGCAGCTGTTGAGAAATTATTTCAAACTGAAGGTTTGTGTATGAGTTCAAATAAATCTGCTATCGGTCATTTGTTAGGAGCTGCAGGAGCAGTAGAGGCTGTTTTTTCATTAAAATCTATGGAAACAAATATTCTACCACCAACCTTAAATTTGGATAATCCTGATACTTCTACTAAAATTAACCTTATTCCACATGAGCCTATAAATAAATCTATAGATAATTTGATATCTAATTCCTTTGGATTTGGTGGAACAAACGCTAGTATTATTTTTGGAAATTAAAAGTAAAAATTTTTGTATTGTATTATCATCGCCTTCAGGTGCTGGTAAAACTTCTATATCCAAAAAAATTCTCATAAAGGATAAATCTGTTTCTTTATCAATATCTTGTACAACTAGACCAAAAAGAAAGGGAGAAGTTAATAAAAAAGATTATATTTTTCTCAACGATCTAAATTTTAAAAAAAGAGTTAAACAAAATTCTTTTATTGAGCATGCTAAAGTTTTTGGTTATTTCTATGGTACTTTAAGAAAGACTGTTGATGATCTCTTCAAAAAGAAAAAAGATGTTCTTTTTGATATTGATTGGCAAGGATATCAACAATTAAAACAAAGTGGGCTTGAAGTTGTAGGTATCTTTATTCTTCCTCCAAACAAAAAAGAATTAATTAAAAGATTAAAAAATAGAGGAAGAGATACAAAAAAAGAAATGAAAATGAGAATGAGCTTAGTACAAGATGAGATATCTCATTTCCCTGAGTATGATTATGTTGTCATTAATAAAGATTTGAATTTATGTGTAAAACAGATACATAATATTATTAATTCTGAGAGATTGAAAAGATCTAAACTTAAGAATTTAACAAGCTTCGTTAATAAATTTAGACATTAATCTCTCTAAATATTTTTATCAAATCAGTTATAATTAGGTTTTCTACTCTTAAACTTAAATCAAATTTTTCATTAATATCAAAATCTTTTAATATATTTCTCAGTGTTTTTCTTTTATGAGAAAAAAGTTTCCTTTTAAAATTTATAAAATCCTCAATTTCCTCATTTTTTAAAAGAGGTTTTGTTTTTTTGGTTAGTGTTAATACACTTGAGTCTATTTTAGGAATTGGTCTAAAACAATTTTTTCCAACATTAAAATTAAATTTAACATCGTAGAAACAATTTACTAAAGAATTTATAGAATTTAATTTTTTATCTATAAGTCTTTCAGCAAACTCTTTTTGGAACATAAAAATTAATTTTTCTGGTAATTTTTTCATAACTGAAAATTTAACCAAGATTTGAGATGAAATATTATATGGCAAATTAGATATGATTAAGTCATATTTTTCATTAATTTTTTGATTTAAAATATCGTTATTAATTATTTTAATAAATTTTATGTTTTCATATTTTTTTTTTAAATAATTTATTAAATCTGAGTCTATCTCTATAATTGTAAATTTTGATGGTCTCGTATTTATGATATGATCTGTCAGACGACCATCTCCTGGACCTATTTCCAAAATTTTTAATTTTTCTGATGAAATTAATTTATTAATTTTTCTTAAAACATTATCATCAATTAAGAAATTTTGACCGTATTTTTTTTTTAAATTTCCATACATCTTAAATAAGAGGAAATATCTGCAAGATTTTTAAATTTTATATCAATAGCAGTTCCATGAGCTGGGCTAAATCTTCTATAGTCCAGTCCTAAAGTAAAGTTTATTGCTTTATTATTAAGGGCCTTAAATGGAATTAATCCTTGATCATGATAAGTCGAGATAAATAGAGTATTACTTTTAAAATTGTTAAATGCACTATCTGCAGGATATGGTCCTTTAACTTTATTAAACTTATTAATAATTTTTCTTAATATTTTATCTTCAATACCTAAAGTACCATTTTCTCCACAATGTGGATTGTAACAAAGAAAAATTATTTCTTTGAATTTAATAACTTTAGAATTTTCTTTTATAAGCTTTAATAATAATTTAAGAAAATTATTAACAGTATTAGATTTAATTTTTTTATGAATATCTTTGAGATTTATATGAGTAGTAAAAGGAATAACAGATAATTTATCTCCGTACATTAGCATTAAAGTATTAGTTTTGTTAATCTTTGCTAAATATTCAGTCATTCCAATGAAGTTAATATTTTGTTTTTTAAAAATATTTTTATTAATAGGCATAGTAATTAAATCTTTTTTGGTTTTATTACATAAAAAATTTAAAATCTTTATCTGATTCATTAAGTTCATATATTTTTTTGAACTAATATTTTTGATATTAAAAATATTTAATCTTTCTTTATCACATTCCGTGAAATTAAAAGGATCAAAAATTTCATTTATTTTTAAATTAAAATTAATTTTTTTAATATATTTATTTACTTCTTTTATATTTCCAACGACGATATATTTAGTTTTATTTTTGAGCTTAGGAAATGCTTTACAAATAATTTCAATATTTACCGAATTGATATCACCTAAAAAAATATATTTTTCAGTAATTTTTTTACTGTTTACCATAAACAAATCTTACAAATGTGTCTTCAGTTTCTTCTTCAATATATTGAATAAGTTTTTTTTCAAATAAATCATAAATTTTTTGATCTATACATACATCATATTCAGATCCATTAATTTTTATAATATTTGATGATCTATTTTTAAAATTTTCAAAAAAATTATTAATAAATTTTTTATCATTTTTAAAATCCATTACTTTGGAAATAGTTAGACAATTATTATTGCTAATTGGAAATTTAAATTCTTCATATTCATTGATAATATTTTGAATATCAATTATATCTAGGCTATTGTTGAAATATTCAATAATAAATTCATTTCTAACTTTGGAAAATCTAAGAAAGTCCCTCAAATTTTCATTGGAGTAAGTCTCTTTTCCATAATTTGATATTATCCAATCATCTATTTCTTCTATAAATTTTGAATTATTTTTGACTATCTGATTTAATAAATTCTTTTGAAGAACTAACTTTTTAATAGCTATATTTTTTTCTAATTTTAAATTTTTATTTTGGGCATATATTGTTATGTAATTTTTTAAATCTATTTCTGTTATTACAATGTCATTTTTATCATAAATAATTTTGGAAAGGATATTATTAGTTAATAAAAAAAAAATAAATAAATTAAAAAAAAGAACTTTATATAAAAATTTATAGACCATAATTTACATTACCTGGTTCTTCAAATAACAAATCAGTGGATTGTTCATATCCAAAAAAACCCAAATAATCCATAGAAAATGTAAAACTTATTTTTTCCTCAGGAGATGTATTATAGTTATCATTATACCTTACGTTACTGTAACTTATAACTAATTTCGAACACTCATCAAATAAATCAACTGCAAACTCACTCGAGTAAGGACTATAATTATTTTTTAAATCAAGATTCGAATTATAATGTAAATTTAAATTATCATTTATTTCTTTTGTTAATCCGAATTTTAGTGTTTGGGTATCACTCGATAATCCATTATAAGCATTTTTATTTGTTTCATTATAATTGAGGCTAACTTTTAAAGGATCGTCCAAGGTAAAAAGATAGTTCAACTCTTTCTTTGTAAAGGTGTTTTCATCTAATCTGATATCAGCTTTAAATGAAATCAATTTTTGATTAATTTGAGCTTCTAAAGAATAGTCAGAGAAATGATTATTTTGATTTACTTGGTTTGCAAAATTATTGTTCTTATTAAAATCATATGACTGATTTATTCCTAAATCAATAGTATTACTTTTGTTTTCGAGATGTTTTTCAATCCCGTAAACTACCCTAGGAGTATTATCTAATAAATCATTACCATAAAACCTATTATCAGAAAATTGATTACTGTAATTGAATGATATTGATTTGCTCTCCTCATTAATTATGTCATCAGTATCTACTAATTCTCTAGGAAGAATTAATTTAATTCTTGGTGTTAAATTTCGATAGTTATTAAAAAACAAATCTGATGATAAAATTAATTTCGAAGAGTTTTCTTCTCTGTCAATATTTTCATTATGTTCAAAGTTATAATCATAAAAAGAGTTTAAATATGAAATTTTATTATGAATTTGAGCATTTCTAAACATTGCATTATGATTAAGATAATTGTTAAAGTTAATTATATAATTTTCACTAGGGCTATTTTCAGTTGAAGCATCTCTTCTTAAAACTGTATAATCGAATAAAGTCCTAAGTGAATAATTATCAGATAAGAAAACATTATTATAGTAATTTATAGATGGAGATATTGGGATAGTATCCTCAGTTCCTATTTCAAAAGACTTCACTGTTGAAATTTCACTTTTTAAGTAATCATCATTAGTTATGAGGTTATAATTTTCTAATTTAATGAATATATCTTGGAAAGTTATGGGCTCTTCATTCAAAGATCTAGTTGTTGAAACACTATTTGTAAAAACACCATTGGCTGATAAGACTGAGTTACTATTTATAACTTGTTTAGTTTGAAAATTTACAGAAGTATTTATATTAGTATCTCCTTGATTTTTTATATTATCAATTACGAATTTCGTTGTTCCTCCTGAGTTTAATATTTCTAAATCTGTGTTTAATTTGTAATTTTCCAAAAATTGAAAACTTTCATTGAATAAAAAAGTTGGAGTAAATTTTATATCTGCTCTTTGATTAATTGGTAAGTAGTAAGGTATTTTTACTCCACTATTACCGCCAATAGTAAATTCGATAGATGGAGGTAAGAAACCTTTTTGCCTTGGTGCCTTTGCTCCATAATGAGAAAAATAAGGCAAATAAAAAAGTTTATAATCAGCTATTTGAAGAAATGTATCAAAATGAACAAATTTATCTTTTTGAATATTATACTCTGTTTTATCTATTCTTAACGACCAAGTTGGACAATTAAAATATCCATTTAGCTCACATGGAGTTAAGAAATTATCATAAAAAACGACTATATCTCCTTTTCTTTCTGCCTCTTCAGAGTCGATTTTCAAATCATTATTATAAATGTAACTTACTTCGTTAGCTGTAAAGTTATCTAAATTAGTGTCACCTATAAGATCTTTACCGCTTAAAATATTTAGTTCTTGATATAAGTAAAAATTACCAAATATTTTTACCTCATCTTTGTTATAATCAATTATACCTCTATCTACTAAAATATTTGTATTTCCGATATTTATTTTAGAATTATCATATAGCTCTATTATATTCTTCTTTTCGTCATAGATAATATTACTAGTATTAATGTAAGTATCATCTTGAGTATTAGCAAAGATAATTTGTTTTATAAATATGATACAAAAAATAGAAAATAAAAAAAATTTACTCATAATAATAAAATTTTATAAAATTTAATAAAATGAATAAAAAAGCTAATATTTGCACTAAATCGTAAAAAACACTAAGACTAATTGAATGTATAATTAAAGAGTAAATCAATAATAAAACACATATAAGACAAGGTATAAAAAAATTATTTTTTCTATCTACAACTTTTTTATTGAATAAGATTATGAAGAGACAGCAAAAAAATAAAATGAAATAGAAAAATTTAAAAATGAAGCTTAATTTAAAATTATAAAAAATATTTTTTTCATTTTTATGGATAACAAACTTATTATCAAGTATATTCATAAAGTTTTTTAAAATAACTTTTTTTGAAACTTCAGATTTAATTTCATTTTTATCAAAATATATCAATTTATTAGATATCAAATTATTTTCACTTATATAGACATCTTCACTATATTCACCACCAGTTATTTGATCATTAATGATAATATATTTTTGATAATCCTGAATTGAATTATCTTTAATATTAAAACCATTGATAATCATATATGATTTTGAAGCCTCATTTTCCTCGATTATTACTTTTGAGTTAAAATTTTCATTAGTTTTAAAAAAACTTAATTTTAAATCGTCCAAATAATTAGTTGCATTATTTTTATTAATTTCAAAAAAAGCAAATAAAATTATTATTGGAAGAAATATTAAAATAATTTTATATGATGAAAAATATTCTTTAATGGGCAATAATTCATTTTTTGATTTAAGAAATATAATTAATAAAATTATAGACAGAAAAAAAATAAAAGATGGAATATATGTAGTTATTTGTAAAGAATTAACGAAACTTAGATTCAAAATAGAGGTAAATGAAAGGTTTTCACCTAAATTTCCAATTAAAGAAAATATATAAAAAATGATAAGTGCAGTTGAAAGGCTTATAGATAAAGAAAAAATATATTTCATATATATGTATTTGGCTAATTTCATCTAATTAACCGATAAATAATTAGAATAAATGTTGATAAATTTAATAAGTTTAAAAAATAATAACTTATAATAGTTAGTTTATTATCATTTAATAAATATATGAAATAAGAATTCATTATTTGAACTAGAAGTAAAAGAGAAAAAATTAATGAAAACTTTAAAAAAGAATTTCTTTTAAGCTCAAACATAAAAATTATTTTTAAAGATAAGAATAATATTGATAAACCAAATAAATATTGAATAATTCTATTATGGCCATGAGAAATAAAATCTTTATCTGAATGATTTAACAGTTCCCGAGTGTTAAAATGCTCTTTATCCATTAATAATTTTTCAATATCATCATTTTTTATACTGTAAATAAATTTATCAAAATTTGTTTTACTTTTTTCTTCACTATTTAAAGATAATCTCTCACCTTTATAAAAAATTAAATTAAAATTTTTTTTTGATACTTCTATTTCTGCTTCTAGAGATTTTATAAATTGGTTATTCCCAAATATTAAAGCTTCTACATCATAAAATACATCATCTATTTCATCTCCAAAAAATATACTTACTTCATTTTCAATATGAAATTCATTTTGTGTGGGAACTCCTAATTTTAAATTATTTCTAATTTCCAACTCTTCTAACTTATATTTATGATATGAATTTACAGCAAAAAATTCTTTATTAATAAAATTTAAAAAAAACAAACCTAACATTACGATTATCATAAAAATATTAATATCTTTTGAAGCAAAATATTGTTTGAAAATTATAATTTCATTACTTGAATTAATTCTATAATTCACAAAAAAACTTGCTAATAAAAATAAAAATGAACTTAACGGACTAATAAAACTCGGCAGAACCAAACTTGTTGTTTTAATAACATCAATTATTTGATTTGATATAGAGTATTGTAGTTCAAGTATCCTTAGAATTTGAGATAACCATATAAGGCCAATAAAAATAAATATATTTATTAAAATATATTTAAAATATTGAAAAATTATGTAAAATTTTGCTCCTCCAATCATGAAAAATCAATTTAACTTAATAAATAAGTCTAATCAAAGCATTAAATTTTCTATTTATAATTCTAATAAAATCACAAGTTCTAAAAAGTATGAGTCGTATAAATATAACACCAAAGAAATATTTAAATACAATATTTCATTTGAAAAGTCTGAAATAAAGTTATCAATATATATATCATCTTCAGTTAGTTATAACTTCTATAATAGGGTAATAGGATCTTTTGTTTTTACTTTAGCTAGTAAATATTTAGCAACAGATATAAAATTTGAAAACTTTGAAGAAAAACTTTTAGATGAAATTATTTTAGGCTTTCGACAAAAAGATTTTATATTTTCTAAATACAAAAAAAACTCTAAAAATATAAAATACAAAAGTAATTTTAATTTAACAAAAAAAAATTCCTCCCTCTTAAAATCGATAAATTATTTAAAGGAATTAGTTTCAGAGCCTAGTAATATAATATATCCTGACTCATTCTCAAAAATCGCAGGAAAAAATTATAATAAATCAAATATGACTATGAAAATTCTAAAAGAAGATAAAATTAAAAAAATTGGTTTAAATTGTCTTCTCGCTGTAAGTCAAGGAAGTGCGAGAAAGCCTAGAGTTTTAAAGTTTCAAAAAAAAGATTTCAAAAAAAATGTTGATATCCTTTTTGTAGGTAAAGGTGTTTGTTTTGATAGTGGAGGTATATCTATTAAACCTAGTGCAGGTATGGAGGATATGAAATGGGATATGGGAGGAGCTGCAGTTACAGCAGCTATTATGAAATATCTTAGTGAAACTAACCCTAAGTTATCATATGCAGGTATAGTTGGCTTGGTTGAGAATATGCCTAGCAGTACTGCTTACAAGCCCGGAGATATTATAAAGTCCTATAAAGGTATTAATGTTGAGGTTCTTAACACAGATGCAGAGGGAAGATTGGTATTAGCTGATATCATCACTTATGGATGTGAAATTTATAATCCAAAAATAGTAATTGATTTTGCTACTTTAACTGGTGCAATTATGGTTGCACTCGGTCAACATTATGCTGGTTTATTTTCTAACGACGATAAGCTTGCTTTGAAATTATGTGATGCTGGAATAAATACTAATGAAAAAGTTTGGAGAATGCCTCTCCATGATGATTTTAATAAAGAATTAAATTCTTCTTTCGTAGATTTAAAAAATATTGGAGTTGGCAGATATGGAGGTTCGGTAACAGCAGCTCAATTTTTGCAACGCTTTATACCACCTAAGACAAAATGGGCCCATTTAGATATTGCTGGTACAACATGGAAAAATAGCGGCGACCTGATGAATAGTAAGGGCGCTACCGGATTTGGCTTGACTTTAATTATAGATTTTATAGACAAATATTTCAAAAATTAGGAGCTAAAAATGGAAAAAACATTTTCAATTATTAAACCTGATGCTGTTAAAAGAAATCTTATAGGCCACATTAATCAAATTATTGAAAAATCTGGTTTAAATATAGTAGCTTCAAAAAAAATTTATTTATCAAAAAAACAAGCTGAGATTTTTTATTCCGTACATAAAGAGAGACCTTTTTTTAATAGTTTAGTCGACTATATGACTTCCGGACCAGTCCAAGTACAGGTTTTAGAAGGAAAAAATGCTGTCGCAACTTACAGGAAAATAATGGGAGCAACAAATCCTGAAGAAGCAGAAGCTGGCACCATAAGAAAATTATATGCAGAGTCAATTGAAGCTAATTCTGTTCATGGAAGTGACTCAAATGAAAATGCAGAAATTGAAATTAGATTTTTTTTTGCAGGCTCAGAATTAGTTTAAATATTTAATTAATTCATTAAAAACATATTTATGTTCAAGTTTTTTGTGAAGATTTAATAAATTAACTTCATTTTTTATTTTAATTTTCTGAAATCTTTGGGATATCACTTTTCCACCATCTAGATCTTTTGAGACCTCATGAATTGTGAAGCCAAAAAAATCCTCATTGTTTATCAACATTCTTTTTTGAGTCATCAAACCTTTATATTTTGGAAGTAATGAGGGGTGTAAATTAATAATTTTATAATTTTTAATCAAATTATCATTAATAACTCTCATATATCCCAATGAAAAAATTAATTTAACATTACTAAAATAAACAAATTTTAAATTTGAAATTTTTTCATACATCTTTATTTGTAAATTATTTTTAATAATTAAACTTTTGATTTCTTTAGAAATTAAATTATTGCTAACAATTGAATATGTAACAAATTTTTTTTTCTTTATATTTTTGGATAAAATTTTGAGTAAATTTGATCCTTTTCCAGATATAAGAAAGGATATTTTATGATTATTTGATTTCACCAATTAACTTAAAAATTTTTCTTTTTATAAAGTATGAGTAGTTTTTTTTATCAATAACTATTACCATTCCAATTCCACAGTTAAAAATTTCCTGCAACTCTTTTTTTGATATTTCAATATTATTTAAAATAAAATTATAATCTTCCGGTAACTTGCCAATTTCTATTTCAAATTTAGTTCCATTGGGTATGCTTCTTTTAAAATTCGAAATTAATCCCCCACCAGTAATATGTGAAATTGATTTTATTATCTTTAGGTCATTGTTGCTTAAATATTGATGATATAATCTCGTGGGTTTCATTAATAAATCTGATAATTTTTTTTTATTAAAAATAGATTTCTTAATATTTATTTTATTAGTTTTAATTATTTTTCTTATCAGAGAATAACCATTAGAATGAAAACCATTTGATTTTAATCCAATAATTAAATCTCCTTTTTTTATTTTTGGTGTTTTATATTTTTGTTTAATACCTACCAAAAACCCTGCCATATCAAAATGATTACCTTTGTAAAGTGAGGGCATCTCTGCCGTCTCACCACCAATCAATGCACAATTAATTTTTTTACAAGCTTGAGTGATACTTTTTAATATTTCAGTATATTGTCTAGGTTTTACTGAATTGCATGCAAAATAATCTAAAAAAAAAAGCGGTTTAGCTTTATTACAAAGCAAATCATTTGAACACATACCAAGTAGGTCTTGACCTATCCCAGAGTAAATATTTAATTCTGCAGATAAGATCGCCTTTGTTCCAACACCATCTGTAGCAGAGCATAAAGTTACGTCTTTATTTACTTTGTATTCAGCACTAAAGCCTAACTTGTTCCCTAAAACATTTTTATTATGAGTAGATTTGATGAATTTGAGCGCTTGGGCGATTAAATTGTCAGTTTTTATTACATCAACACCTGATTTTTTGTATAGTTCACTCAATGAAATTTATTTTTTTATTATTTATTTTTTCTATTAGCTTTCAAAATTTATCAGCTTATGAACAAATTTCTATTCAAAAAACAAATAAATTGAATAATTATGAAGATCTATTAAAAGCAATAAATAGCTCAATTTCAGTAAATGACGTATCTGATTTAATTGAAAATAATATATATAATATTAATTTAAGTAGTTCAAAAATAACTTTTGATATTGATATAAATCAACTTTCAGATGATTTATACAAGAATAATTATAAATTTAATTTACTTTTACTGGAATGCTCTTTAAATGAAAACTTTTTCAAATTTAACCAAAATTTAGAAGAATGTCCTAATTTTAAGTTGATCTCATTTAATCAAAAAAAATATATTTATCTTAATTATCTAGATAGCTATTTTCGTATTAAAGAATTTAGTTTAAATGAAAAATTAAATGATATTTGGATCAATTTTTTTGAAAAAAAAATAAATTCTTATGAAATATTAATTGAGCCTAGTAATTATACAAAATTATCTAAACACTTAGGTAAAAAACCAAAAATAATATCTTATAAAAATAATAAAGTTAAAGTGAAGACATATAATTATTTTAATAATAAACAAATTCATTTTTTATTAAATTTTTTCTAGTGCAAAAATTTTTTGATTTAACTACGAGTGATGATGAAATAATTATTTCTAAAGAAAATTCATCAGTTATAAATTTACTAAAAAGTAATAATAAATTTTCAATTATAATTGGAGATGAAAAATCTGGTAAATCTTTATTGGCTAAAAAATATTCAGTAATTAATAATGCAGAGCTTATTTTTCATTATTCATTAAATCATGGTATCAAAAATAATGTTTATTTAGATCTAAATGAATTACCTTTAAACGAAGATGATTTTTTTCATTTTATTCAATATTTTATTTCGCAAAACCAAGGTTTGACAATATTTACCTCAACTAACTTATTAAAATTACCTTTAAATTCTAATTTTATCCCTGACACTGTCTCAAGACTCAAATCATTTAGTCTCGAAGAAATTGAAGACCCTGGTGATGAACTTTTTTTTAAACTTATTGAAAAATTTTTAAGAATTAAGTCCATTTCTATTTCTGAAGACATAATTAGAGAAATAATGTTATATATTAATAGAACTTATAATGATGCCTTTAAAGCATCGGAAACTATTAATCATTTGCTTTATAAGAATAACCATAATATTAATCTTTCCTTAATTAGAAAGCATTATGAACAAATATAGAGACTATTATTTAAGTGAAATTAACACTTCACTAATTGATAAAAAAATTAATGTGTCTGGATGGGTTAATAGGTCAAGAGATCATGGTAATCTATTATTTATTGATTTAAGAGACTCAACATCATTATTACAATGTGTAGTCGATAATTCTTCGAAATTTTTTGAAGATTTATCAAAAATTAAAAATGAAGATGTAATAAATATTTTAGGTACTATAAAAAAAAGAAGCGAGGAAACTATTAATCCAAATCTTGACTCTGGTGAGGTTGAACTTCATATTGAGTCATTTGAAATTTTAAGTTCCTGTTCAAAAACTCTTCCTCTAGAAGTTAATTCCGATAATGATTATGGCGAAGAAGTAAGGTTAAAATATAGATATTTGGATCTAAGAAGATATAAGATGCAACAAAACATTAAATTAAGACATGATGTAATTAATTTTGTTAGAAGTTTTATGAGTAAGGAGGGTTTTATGGAGCTAACTACTCCTATCCTTACAGCACCTTCGCCTGAGGGCGCAAGAGATTATTTGGTTCCCTCAAGAATACATAAAGGATCATTTTATGCTTTACCACAAGCACCTCAACAATTTAAACAGCTGTATATAGCTTCAGGTATAGATAAATATTTTCAAATTGCACCTTGTTTTAGAGATGAAGATAGTCGCGCTGATCGTTCTCCTGGAGAGTTTTATCAAATTGACATGGAGATGAGCTTTGCAACTCAAGAAGATGTTTTGGATGTTATTAGTAGATTATTATTTAATATATTTGATAAATTTAAATCGCAAAACAAATTAGTAAATAAACTCCCATTTCCTACTCTATCTTATAAGCAAAGTTTAGAAGAATTTGGTTGTGATAAACCGGATTTAAGAAACCCTTTAAGATTGAATAATGTTACAAAATTTTTTGAAGGATCAGGGCTTCAAATATTTGAAAATTTAATAGAAAAGGGTGCTATTGTAAATTGTATCCAAGCTCTTCAATCTGAAGGTAAAGCAAGAAGTTTTTATGATAATCTAAATAAATGGGCTCAAGAACTAGGGAAAAAAGGCCTAGGTTATATTAATTTTGAAAACCAAGAGGCAAAAGGACCTTTAGCAAAGAATTTTAAAAAAGAAAAACTTCAAGCACTAATTAAAGAAAATAATTTCAATCAAAAAGATGGTTTATTGTTTATCTGCGATACTCCACATGAGTCTTATGATTTTGGTTCAAAGGTAATATCTAAAGTCGGTGAAGATCTTAATCTTATTGATAAAAATAAATATGAATTTTGTTGGATTATTGATTACCCGATGTATGAAAAAGATCATACTACTGGAAAAATTGATTTTAGCCATAACCCCTTTTCCATGCCTCAGGGCGGTATGGAAGCTCTAACTAAAGAAAATCCACTTGATGTTTTAGCTTATCAATATGACATTGTTTGCAATGGTATTGAATTATCATCAGGCGCTATAAGAAACCATAGGCCTGATATTATGAAGAAGGCATTTGAGATTGCTGGGTACGAGGAGCAAACAATAAAATCAAAATTTAGCGCTCTATTTGAGGCGTTCCACTACGGTGTTCCACCTCATGGAGGCTGCGCCCCTGGATTAGATAGAATAATAATGCTTTTAAGTGATAATGAAAATATTCGAGAAGTAATTGCTTTTCCTTTTAATCAAAAAGCTCAAGACTTAATGATGAATGCTCCAGTAAATATAGAAGATAGACAACTTAAAGAGTTAAATATAAAAAAAACTTAACGATTAGACTTTAAAATTTTTTCAACATCTTCAATAGTGAGATTTTCACCGTCATACTCAGGAGGTATTTTATAATTCATTATTCCAATTTTGAAATAATACTTACCAGATTTACCTTTATATAAATTTGCTTTTTGCCTTCTTCTTTTTAAAATACCTATTTCTCTTACTTTATTAGTAGGTTTATTTTTTTTGATATTAATTAATTCCACTGCTTGATTTAAATCAATTTCCAAAACATCAAATCTTTTGCCTAATGAAGCAAAAATATCTTGATATTTAACATATGGACCATAAGCACCAATGTTAGCTATCACTGGTTCCTCGCTATCGGGGTAGTTACCAAGTGTAATAGGTAATTTTATTAATTGACTTGCAATATTCATGCCTAATGTATTTTGATCATAATGTTTAGGAAGAGTTACCCTTTTTGGTTTTTCTTCGTCAGTATCTTTGCCAAGTTGTAAGTAATAGCCGTATGGACCTAAATGAACTGAAATTTCCTTTTGAGAGTCAGCATCTATGCCTAAAGACCTTGGAAATGTAATTATTTCATCACCCTCTTTGTTTTTTGGATTTATTTCTTTAACAAAGGCTCCTATAGAAATTGTAAATTTACAATCTGGATAATTAGAGCACCCAATAAAGCCTCCCATCTTTCCAACTTTAACACCTAAGTTGCCATCACAATTTTCTGTATTTGCCCATGATGAGCATTTAATATCTATATCACCACCAATCTTTTTAAATATAACTGGTGAAAGTTCATCATTAATTACATCAATAACTTCTCTATTTGGTTTACCCATCACTTCATTAATAAAAAATTCAAAGTCTTTCCAAAAATTTAAAACAATATTTTTCCATTCAGCTTTATCAGCGGCAACATCATCTAGTTGGTTTTCTAAATCTGCAGTAAACTTATATTCGAGAAATTTTTTAAAATAGTTACATAAAAATACATTAACCACTCTTCCTCTATCATTTAAAATAAAAGACTTACCACTTTTTAATACGTATCCTCTATTTACAATAGTTTGAATAATCGAGGCATAAGTTGAAGGTCTACCAATTTCTAATTCTTCAAGTTTTTTTACGAGACTAGCATCTGTATACCTTGAAGGAGGGGAAGTATAGGATTCTAAAATTTCTACATCATCAATTTTGTATTCATCATTTTCTTTTAAATTTTCTAATAGCGATACAATTTGATCTTCATCATCTTCTTGAAGGTTATAAACTTTTTTATATCCATCGAAGATTAATTTTCCTAGCGTTGCTCTCAAGGTTATATTTTTTTCAGCGCACTCAATTTGAAGAGTATTTTGATTTGTTTCAGCATTTGACATCTGTGATGCAATAGTTCTTTTCCAAATTAAATCATATAGTTTGAATTGTTCCTCACTTAAGAAATCTTTAATATCGTCAGGTTTAATTGTAATATCTGTTGGCCTAATAGCTTCATGAGCCTCTTGAGCATTTTTCTTTTTTGATTTGTATTCAATTGCTTCTTTAGGCAAGTATTTTTCACCATAATTTTTTTGGATATTTTCTCTGACAATTTCAATAGAGTCTTTAGAAAGAGTGATACTATCAGTTCTCATATAGGTAATAAGAGCAATTGTTTCTTTATTTATATCTACACCCATATAAAGACCTTGAGCTATAGTCATAGTTTGACTTGCACTAAAATTTAATTGACTGTTAGCGGTTTGCTGAAGAGTAGAAGTGTTGAAGGGAGCTCTAGGCTTTCGAAATATGGTTTTTTCATCAATCTTTTTTATAAAAAAATTATTAGAATTTAGATAATCTTTTGCTTTATTTGCTAATTCTTCAGATTTGAAAAATAATTTATCCACTTTTTGGCCATCAAGGGTAGTAATTGAAGTATCAAGTTTTGCTCCATTAATTTGACCATGAACATTTAGTTTATAAAATTTTTCAGGTTCAAATTGCTCTATTTCTATTTCTTTTTCATAAATTAATCTTACAGCTACAGATTGTACTCTTCCAGCTGATCGACTTCCTGGCATTTTTCTCCATAAAACAGGTGAAAGACTGTACCCAGCCAAATAATCTAGACTTCTTCTTGCAAGATAAGCTGATACTAAATTATTATCTACTTGGCGCGCTTCATCAAAACTCTTAATAACAGCATTTTTTGTAATTTCATTAAAAGTTATTCTTTTAAATTTATTTTGATCAATTGTCTTTTCTAAAGATTTTACAAGATGCCATGTAATTGCCTCTCCTTCACGATCAGGGTCTGTTGCTAAATATATTTTTTCATAACCACTTGCTTTTTTTTCAATGTTCTCAAGCATTTTTAATCCAGCAGAAGTTGTTTCCCAGTTTAGTTCTATGTCGCTATAATCTTCTGAAACCTTTACACCATCTTTTTTTGCTAAATCTCTAAAGTGCCCAACAGTAGCAATAACTTCAAAATCATTACCTAAGTATTTATTAATTGTTTTTGCTTTTGCAGGAGATTCAACTACTAATAAGTTCATATTATAAGTTTATTTTATTTTCTTCGCCTTTTATTAATCTTTTAATATTGCTGCTATGTTTTAAAAATATTAAAAGAAAAATTGCAAATATAATTCCTTTATTTAAGTTGCCATAAATAAAAATTAATTCATAAGATGTCAAAAGAAATATTGAGCATAGAGCCCCTAAAGAAGAAAGTTTGCTAAATTTAACTATAAATATCCATAAAGATATGGCTAAAATAGTGGGTATTGGAGCTAAAATTAGACTTCCTCCAAAAAAACAAGCAACTCCCTTCCCACCTTTAAATTTAAGCCAAATAGGGAAAGTATGTCCAATTATAGAAAATAAAAATATTAAAAATTTAAACTCTAAATAGAAACTTTGATTAAAATATCTGATTAAAAATAATGCAATTATTGGTTTAATTGCGTCTAAAATTAGAACTAATATACCTGCTTTTTTTGAAACACTTCTATAGACATTTGTGGCCCCTATGTTTCCTGATCCTGTTTTAGCAATATCTTTATTTACTAATAACTTTGTGATGATTTTTCCAAAGGGGATAGAGCCTATAAAATAGGCAAAAATAAAATAAATAAACATTATTTCAGGATGTATTGTAAACAAGCCATCCTTAGGTAAACTCCCATCTCGACTTGTTTCAAAATCAGAGACCTTGAATAATTTTCTAGAACATTATCGCTTATTTCAATATTTCTATTTATTGGTCCAGGATGCATTAAATAGGGTTTATTGGTTAGGTGTTTTTCTTGTAAACAAAAATCTTTTTTAAATGATCTCATCAAATTTTTAGCACCTTTTACAATCCTTTCTTTTTGTACTCTTAACATCATTAAAACGTCAAGTTTATTAATATGATTTAAATTTTTGTGGTAAATAACTTTATTGTTAATTTTATTAATTTCAGATTTGTTCAAGAAATATGATGGAGCTATTATATGTATTTCATAGCCTAATTTTGTTAAAAGTTTTATATTTGAGTGAGCTACTCTACTGTGTTTAATATCACCACAAATACCTATTTTAATTTTCTTATTTTTGAATATCGATTTAATTACACAATAATCTAAGAGTGCCTGTGTGGGGTGCTCATTGGTACCATCACCTGCGTTAATAACTGGGATTTTATTTTTCTTTTCAATATCTCTAGGTGAAAAATTATTTCTATCTCTGATTATTAGAGCATCGGGTTTCATGCTAATTAAAGTATCCATAGTGTCTTTAAAAGTTTCTCCCTTGGATAAAGAGCTCTTTTCAAAATTAATATTTATTGAATTATGGCCAAGTTTTTTTGCAGCCAGTTCAAAGCTGACAGTAGTTCTAGTTGAAGGTTCTAGAAATAAATTAAATATGTTTTTGGTTTTTTTAGAAATAAAGTTTTTTTGTGATTTTTTAAATTTAATAGCCCGATCAGCAATCGATCTAATATCTTTTGCTGATAGATCGTCTATTGAAGTGATCTTTTTATTTACCACTAGTGGAGTTTCTATACAAAGTTAGAAAATCATCAAGTATTAAACATGCACTTTTTTCATGAATTTTATCATTAGACCGATTTTTTCCTGATTTATAGCCCTTACTAGATAGCCTTTCATCAAACAATAAAATGGGTTGAGAGATTTTTTTTTCAATTTTATATGAAAAAGCAATTACATTTTCATTCATTTCTGACTCGGAGCCATCAAGATGGTATGGTTTTCCAATAATTATTCCATGAATGTTTTCATTTATTATGATTTCATTTATTTTTTCCAATAGTTGAGTTTCATTATATGTACCGAAGGGAATTGAAATAATATTATTTGGGTCGCTAATTGCTAGTCCAATATGCTTTAAGCCAAAGTCAATACATAGGAATTTTTTTGTATAATTATTGCTTACTAAAAAATCTGATATAGTATCGACGACCATTATGAGTGATATAGATATTAAAAGAATTTCTTATTTAGCAAAGCTAAAATTACCAGAAAAAAAAGAGGAATTTTATGCAAATTCACTAAAAGACATAATCAAGTGGGTAGATAATTTAAAGAAAATTGATACTAAAGATGTTGACCCTCTTCATAATGTAACTGAAAAGACTATATCCATTAGAAATGATGATATATCAAAAAAAAATTCAGTAGATGAGATATTAAAGAATTCTCCAGATAGAGCACAAAATTTTTTTAAAGTTCCTAAAGTAGTCGAATAAGTGAAACAAACAATAAATCAAATTAAAAAATCCTTAATGGATAAAAAAATTAGTGTTGAGGAATTAAATAAAGAGTATTTAAAAAAAGCTAAATTAAATACAAATAATAGTTACAATTTAGTTGTTGATGAAGATCTAATTAAACCCTCTATTCAGAACTCACAAGATCGTTACTCCTCCGGAAACCCACTTTTATTAGACGGTATACCTTTAGGTATAAAAGATTTATTCTGTACAAAAGATATTAGAACAACTGCCTCATCTAAAATTTTAAGTAATTTTATTCCCCAATATGAATCTTTTGTCACTCAACAATTACTAAATGATGGTTCTATATTTATAGGTAAAAATAATTGTGATGAATTCGCGATGGGCTCCTCTAATGAAACAAGTTATTTTGGTCCAGTAATTAACCCTTGGAAAAGTAAATCCTCCCCTAATGATGAACTAGTGCCAGGCGGATCATCAGGTGGCTCTGCTGCTGCAGTAGCTGAAGGTTCTTGTGTAGCTTCAATGGGCACTGATACCGGAGGATCTATTAGACAACCAGCAAGCTTATGTGGAATAGTTGGTTTAAAACCAACGTTTGGGTCTTGTTCAAGATGGGGAATAGTAGCCTTTGCATCGAGCCTTGATCAAGCTGGACCTCTAACTAATTGTGTTGAAGATGCTGCTTATATTCTTAATTCAATTAGTAAACATGATTTCAATGACTCAACTTGCTCAAATCATAAAAGAGATAATTTTCTGAGTGGTTTGCATGATAAAATCGAAAATAAAATTAAAATTGGTATTCCTTCTGATTATCTTTCAGGAGTTAACCAAGAAATTCTTGATCAAATAGAAAATACAAAAAAAGTATTATTAAAAAATGGTATAGAATTTGTAGATGTGGAATTTACTACTACTGAATTTGCATTATCTACATATTATATTCTAGCTCCAGCTGAGGCATCATCTAATTTGGCTAGATATGATGGAATACGTTACGGGTCAAGAGAGAGTGGCGAGACCCTTGATGATATATACTTAAACTCAAGAACTGAGGGGTTTGGTGATGAGGTTACAAGAAGAATTTTAATTGGTACTTATGTATTATCAGCAGGCTATTATGACGCTTATTATAGACAGGCACAAAAAGTTAGAAGACTAATCAAGAATGATTTTCAGAGAATTTTCGATCAAGTTGATTTCATATTAACCCCAACTACACCTAATGAAGCTTTTAAAATTGGTGACAAATTAGATCCTATTTCAATGTATAAAAATGACATATACACTGTACCAACTAGCCTTGCTGGATTGCCAGGTATTTCTCTACCTTCTGGACTTAGTTCTAATGGTTTGCCCCTTGGTATACAATTAATTGGTAATTATTTTGAAGAAAAAAAATTATTACAATTAGCAGCACTTACTGAAAAGGAGTTAGCTTTTAATGATTAACAACTGGGAAATGGTAATTGGCCTAGAAGTTCATGCTCAGCTAAAAACATCTTCCAAACTATTTTCTTCATCCCCAAATCAATTTGGATCAGAGCCCAATGAAAATGTCAATTTTATTGACTCTGGTATGCCCGGAATGCTTCCTGTTCTAAACTTTGGATGTATTGAAAAAGCCATTAAAACAGGTTTTGCGTTAAATTTTACAATTAATAAATATTCAGTGTTTGAAAGAAAAAATTATTTTTATCCTGATCTACCTCAAGGTTACCAAATAAGTCAATTTGAATATCCGATACTAACTGAAGGACATATTCATATTGATAGAGATGGTGAACAAAAAAAAATAAGAATTGAGAGAGCTCATTTAGAGCAAGATGCAGGTAAGAGCATTCATGATATTGACCCAAAATTTAGTTTCATAGATTTAAATAGAGTTGGTACTCCATTGTTAGAAATTGTTTCCTATCCTGACTTATCCTCTGCAGATGATGTTGTGAATTACATGTCATCATTAAGACAAATTTTAATGTATATAGATGTCTGTGATGGAAATATGCAAGAAGGATCATTAAGAGCAGATGTAAATTTATCTGTTAGGAAGCCTAATGAAGAATTAGGAACAAGGTGTGAAATAAAAAATTTAAACTCATTTAAATTTATAAGACAAGCAATTGATTTTGAGTCTAAAAGACAAATAAAAATTTTAGAAAGCGGCGGTGCAATAGAACAAAACACTATGCTTTTCGACACTACTACTGGAGAAACAAGAGCAATGAGAAGTAAAGAATTTTCCCATGATTATAGATACTTTCCAGATCCTGATTTACTACCAGTCAATATAACCCAAGATCAAATTGATAAAATTAAACCTACATTGGGAGAATTACCAGCTGAAAAATTAAATAGGTATACAAATGAATTAAAAGTAGAAAAGGAAATTTCTAAAATAATAATTTCTGAAAAAGATAATGCAGAAGTTTTTGAAAAGATGGTTTCAGAAACAGATGTCTTGCCTAAAACAATTGCAAGTTGGTTAGTTGGAGATATTTTTGCTTTTATTAAAGACAACAATTTTGAAGTTTCAAGCTTGTTAAAAAAAACCTCTGAAATTACTGAGCTACTTAATCTAATATCAAAGGATGTGATATCTAATAAAGCTGGCAAAGAGATTCTGCCAAAAATACTTAAAGGCGAAGGAAAAGCCTCTGAACTAGTAAAAGAATTGGGTTTAGAGCAAGTCTCTGATACTAGGGAACTAGAAAAGATTATAGAAGAAGCATTGATCGACGAAGAAGAAAATATTAAAAAATATCAAGGCGGTTCTGACAGGGTATTAGGATATTTTGTTGGCAAATGTTTAAAGGCCACAAAGGGTAAAGGTAACCCTAAATTAATTAATAAAATTCTTTCAGAAAAACTTAGAAATTAGACATTCAATAAGTAAAATATTTTTGAATTTGTGATATTTTGAATGACAATTGGCTTTATTTGTCTATATTTCGGCTACTATATCGCCATTAGGCAAATAGCTTCGGAGAGGTGGGTGAGTGGCTGAAACCAGCGGTTTGCTAAACCGCCGTACGACGCAAGTTGTACCGAGGGTTCGAATCCCTCTCTCTCCGCCAAAATAAATGTGGGTATTTTAAAAAAAATAATACAAAATAAACAAAGTAATGCTTAAAGGATCTATACCAGCAATAATTACACCATTCTCAAAAGGAGAAGTCGATTATGATTGTTTTGAAAAAATTTTGAAATGGCAAATCAAAGAAGGCATCTCAGGAGTAACTGTATGTGGAACTACTGGTGAGTCTCCAACTTTATCCCACGATGAACATATGCAATTAGTAGAATTTGCTGTTAAAGTTTCTTCCAAAAAAATACCAGTCATTGCCGGAACAGGTTCTAATTCAACGAAAGAAGCTATAGAGTTTACTAAACATGCTTATAAATCTGGTGCAAGCTATGGGTTAGTCGTAACTCCTTACTATAATAAACCCAATCAAGCAGGACTTATAAATCACTTTAAAAAAATTGCTAAAGTTTCACCTTTAAAACAAATTATTTATAATATTCCTGGAAGATCTATAGTTGATCTCTCATATGAAAGTTTCAAAGAATTAAATAAATTTAAAAATATAGTAGGTATTAAAGATGCCTCTAATGATTTGTCAAGACCATTGGTAATGAGGACTTTTATGAAAAAAAATTTTAATTATATATCTGGTGAGGATGGAACAATTGCCGGTTATTTGGCTCAAGGCGGGCATGGTTGTATTTCTGTTACAGCTAATGTTGCCCCTAAGTTAACATCAAAGCTTCATTACTTTTGGCAAAAAAAAAATTATAAAGAATTTGATAAAATTAACTTAAAGTTAGCACCTTTATCAAAAATACTTTTTGCTGAACCTAGTCCTACTCCAGCAAAATACGCATTGTCTTTAATGGGCAAGTGTAATGCCGAGGTAAGAGAGCCGTTATTTGAACTCAATTCAAATACTAAAAAGCAAATTAAAAAAATAATTAAAGATTTAAAATTTATATAATTGTCTATACAAAATCGTAGAGCAAAATTTGATTATGATATCAAAGAAACATTTGTAGCCGGTATAGTATTGGAGAGCAATGAAGTCAAACCACTAAGACATGGTAAGGCCTCAATCCAATCAAGTTTTATAAATGAGAGAAAAGGTGAGATTTTTATTAATAACTTTGAAATAATATCCAATAAAAAAAACTTTGATGCTAAAAAAAAGATTAAAAGTATTAAAAAACTATTGCTCAATAAAAGAGAAATAAAGAAAATTTTAGGACTTTTGACAACAAAAGGATACACGGCTGTTCCTATGGAAATTTTTTTTAATGAAAAAGGACTAGCTAAGGTTAGATTGGGAGTAGGGGTTGGAAAGAAGAAATTTGATAAAAGAGAGTCAATTAAACAAAGAGAATGGAGTCGAAAAAAACAGAGAATTATGAAAAATTAATTATTCTCTTGAATTTTTATGTTCTTTTTCATATAAACCACACATGGCAAGAGTAACAGTAGAAGATTGTATTAAAAATGTAGATAGCTTGTTTGACTTAGTCCTACTGGCTTCTCATAGAGCAAAAGTCCTAAACGCAGGAAATGAAGCGCAAGTTCCACTTGATAACGATAAAAGCACGGTAGTCGCCCTCAGAGAAATTGCAGAGGAAAAAATAAGTGTTGACGAAGTTAAAGACGATATTATTAAAAGTTATCAATTAGTTCAGGAAAAAGAAGAAGAAAACGAAGATCATCTTCTTGAAGATTAAAAACATTTTATAGTTTATTGTAGTAGCTGATGTTTAAGTCCAGCTATTTTAAAGATAGTTATAGCGATTTCAAATCTGCTTTACAATCTTATGATAAAAATTTTAATGAAAATCTTTTTGTTAAAGCTATTGAAGTAGCTGAAAGTTCTCATAGGGATCAATTTAGAGCCTCTGGAGATCCATACATAGTTCATCCATATGAGGTTTGTAAATCTTTAATTGATCTTAAACTTGATACAGAAACTGTTATAACAGGATTACTTCACGATGTTATAGAGGATACATCTTACTCCAAAGATCAACTTAATAATGAATTTGGCCCATCAATCTCAAATTTAGTCGATGGATTAACAAAAATAGATTTTCTTGAAGAAAAAAAAATTACAAGATCTGAAAAAGAAGCAGTAAATTTTAGAAAACTTTTAATATCTACCGCAAGAGATATTAGAGTTTTAATAATTAAATTGGCAGATAGATTACATAATATTAAAACAATCCATTTCTTTAAAGATGTTGAAAAAAGAAAAAGAGTAAGTAATGAGACTTTATTAGTTTATGCGCCCCTTGCAGAGAGGTTAGGTTTTGAGAATTGGAAATCTACTTTAGAAAATATTTCATTTAAAAATTTACATCCAGATATTTATAATAGAATTAATGATAAAATTAATAATACTTTTAAAAATCTTGAAGGCTCTTTTAAAAAATTAGAATCAATTATTCATGATTTTTTAATTAAAGAGAACATCCATGGGACAATTCTTTATAGAAAAAAAAACCCATACTCTATTTGGAAAAAAATTAATAAAAAAAATACTGATCTAAACTCAATATCTGATATAGCTGCTGTTAGAATTATTACTAAATCTACAAGAGACTGTTATAAGGTTCTTGGTATTATTCATAGAAATTTTTCTGCTAAAGTAGGAAGAACTAAGGATTACATCTCAAACCCCAAACCTAATGGGTATCGTTCAATTCATACCGATGTAATTTTTAATAAAAAAATCTTTGAAATTCAAATTAGATCTAGAGCAATGAACATGATTGCAGAAAATGGTATTGCTGCACATTGGAGATATAAATATCTTAACAAAAATCAAGGTGATGAGAATATGTACTCCTGGTTAAGAGACGCTGTAAATTATGTTGAAGAAAAAAATGAAAAACATTTAATAGTCAATAGGACTTCACAGCAATTTTTTGATGAACAAATTTATGTATTCTCACCAAAAGGTGATTTATATACTTTACCAATTGACTCAACCCCAGTTGATTTTGCTTATACTATTCATACTGATATCGGGGATCGATGTTCGGGTGCTAGAGTTAATGGCCAAGAAGTGCCTTTAAGAACTAAATTAATGAGCGGTGATCAAGTTGAAGTAATCTTAGATAATAAAACCTCTATTTCTCCACTTTGGATAAGGTTTGTAAAAAAAGAAAAAGTTAAAGAGAAGATTAAGCATTTTTTTAGATCTAAAAGAAGAAGAGAATTTGAAAAATTAGGAAAAGATGTTTTAAAGTATGTAGCAAAAACTAAAAGTATAGAGATATCAGAAAATATGTATTCTCAAATTTTAAATCAAACAGATCTTAAATACAAAAATAAACTTTTTGAGAGTGTTGGCAGGGGTTTTATGGCTAAAAAAGATATCGATAATTTATTTAAAGCCGTAGAGGATAGTTTTGTAAAAAAAATTTTTACATCTAAAGATCATAATCAAAAAATTAATGTAACAAAATATGAAAATGGAATAGCTGTAAATTTTGCTACATGTTGTTCTCCAATAAATGGAGATAGTATTATTTCAGTAATGTCATATGGTCGAGGTTTAGTAGTTCATAATACAATATGTGAGAGCTTAAGCTACTATCATAAAGATAATTTTTACAGATCCTCCTGGGGAACAGGTTTAAGTAAAACTAGTTTTAATTCAAGAATTGAGATAATTATTAAAAATCAACCTGGTGCTTTGTATAGTATAACCTCAATATTTGATAAACATCAAATCAACATTGAGAATATAAGAATAGCTGAAAGGAATAAAAAAAATTATACATTCATATTAGATATAAATATTGAAGACTCAGAAAAATTAAAATTTTTACTTGGTGAATTAAAAACACTTAGCCAAGTTGGTAAAGTAAAAAGGCAAGCAATAAAATACTTATGAAACTCGGTGTTAATATTGACCACATAGCCACTTTGCGAAATGCTAGAGGTCTTTCTAATCCTAGCTTACTGAGAGCTTTAAAAACTTGTGAAAAAGAAAAAGTCGATACATTAACTGTACATTTAAGGGAAGATAGGAGGCATATTAGAGATGATGATTTAATTATTCTAAAAAAAAATTCATCAATACCAATTAATTTAGAAATGGCTTTAACAAATGAGATGATTTCCATAGCTAAAAAAATTAAGCCAGCTTTTATCTGCTTAGTTCCTGAAAAAAGAAATGAGATTACTACAGAGGGAGGCCTAAATTTAAAGAAAATATCAAAAAGAAAATTAAATTTTCTTTTATCGATATGTTCGAAATATAACATTCAATTAAGTGCTTTTATAAATCCCCAAAAAGAAACAATAGACCTCGCTAAAAAACTAGGATTTCACACTGTAGAATTACACACTGGTTCGCTAGATTGTGAAAAAATAAAACAAAAAGATGTTAAGAGAATTAATAATAATATTGATTATGCCTTTAAGGCTAAATTAACTGTCAATATTGGACACGGACTTAATTTCAAAAATATAAAATATATTAAAAAAAGATCTTTTATTGATACAGTTCATATCGGTCATTTTATAGTCTCCGAGGCTATTTTTTTATCTCTAAAAAAAACTATTATTAAATTTAAAGGATTAATAAAATAAATGATAGTGGGGCACGGAATAGATTTGATAGAGATAGAGAGAGTAAAATCTATTCATAAAAAATTTAAAAACCAATTTAAACTTAAATACTTTAAAGAGGATATTTCTGATAAATTTGATCATAGAACTCTGGCTAACAATTTTTCTATAAAAGAAGCTTTTTCAAAATCATTAGGTCTTGGTTTTCGAAATCCTTGCTACCCAAATAATATTGCAGTCAGTAGAAATCAATTAGGAAAACCAATAATAACCCCTAAGAAAGCTCTAAAAAAGTATTTAGTAGAAAATTATGGAAATTTTGCTATCCATGTAAGTCTATCAGATACAAAAAAATATTCGATTGCGTCGGTAATTATTGAACAAATCTAAATTATTAAGGCTTTTAAGTTACTTTTTTTTTACTTTAGGTGTAATTGATATAGCCCTATCTTATTTTCGCATAGAAATTTGGAATGATTGGTTACAAATAAACTTACCTGAAATTCTAGCAAATTGGTCGGGTATTATTGAGATAGTTATAGGATATTCATTTTATTACTCTAGTAAATCAAAAGAGAATTTTAAGAAATTTCTTAATAACCTTAAAGCCTTAATGTGGGCATTACTTATTGCAGGAATAATAAGAACATTTTTTATAGAGCCTTTTAAAATTCCATCGGGCTCTATGAAACCTAATTTGTTAGTTGGAGATTTTCTATTTGTTTCTAAATGGGACTATGGCTACTCAAGATATTCTTTCCCATTTGGTTTTCCTCCTTTCAAAGGAATTTTACTTGATAAAAAACCTGACAGGGGAGATATAATTGTATTCAAACTTCCTGGGCAGGAAAATATTAATTATGTCAAAAGATTACTTGGTCTGCCTGGAGAAACCATTAAAGTGAATAATGGAGAGGTATATGTTAAATCAGTTAACTCTCAAAATTTTGAAAAATTTAAACAAATAGAAAATGGTTTTTTCATAGATCAACAATACAAACTAAAAATCCAGCAATTTATTGAAAACGATTATAAAATTTTAAATATGACTGATAGTGGGCCATTAGACTATACTCCAGAATTTGTTATTCCAGATGGTAAATATTTTTTTATGGGCGATAATAGAGATAATTCCTCAGATAGTAGGGTGATGAGCGGAGTTGGTTTCGTTCCAAAAGAGAATATAATTGGAAAAGTTTGGTTTATTTGGTTTTCTATTGACACAAATCCTTTCAAAATAAGATTTGATAGGATATTTAGTTTAGTAAAATAATCTTGGATAAGTCAGAAATCTTTTTAATTATTAAAAGTATTAAAGGCTATGAAAAAAGCTTAAATCATGACAGCTTTGATAAATCAAAAAAAAATGCAAATAAACCATTCCAAAAATACGAATTTTTAGGAGATAGGGTTTTAGGACTCATAATTTCTGAATATTTAACAAACAAATATAATAAAAAATCTTTAGATGAGATTTCTAGAAGATTTATTCATTTGGTAAACACTAATACTCTTGCAAAAATATTCAAAGATCATGAATTAATTAAAATTTTTAAACATCAATTGGATCCTAAATCAAATAAAAATTCTGTTTATGCAGATGCATTGGAATCCATGATAGGTTTTATATACACGAAAAAAGGCCTAGATTTTACAAAAAACTTAATTTTAGACTTATGGCAGGAAGAGCTAAGCACATTACCGAAAAAAGATCCTAAAACCTTTATTCAAGAATATAGCCAAAGAAGACATAAAAAAATTCCAACTTATATTTTACAAGACGAGACAGGTACCAAACATAAACCTAAATTCAAAATTTCTTTAAAAATTGATGATCTTTATGTAGAGGGTGAGGGTGTATCAAAACAAAAAGCTGAAGTTGCAGCGGCAAAGAAGATGATTAAATTAATAGAATCAAAATAAAAAATTTGAATAAGACAACTGCAATCATAACTAATGTAGATAATTTCAAAGAAAATCATTTATTAATTTCAGTATACTCTTCAAAATTTGGTAAGAGAAAACTGGTAGTGTTTGGTGGTAAATCAAAAAAAAATAATTCAAATTATGTAAAAGGTGTAGTAAACGAAATTGAATTTAATGAAGAAAACAATTGTTTAAATTCAAACGTAATACAATCTTATAATTGGTTTAGTTATGATAAACATAGGCTTAAGACCGTAGACTATATTTGTTTTTTAATTAATAAAATTTTATTTTTACAAGATGAAAAATCAAAAGTTGTTAATTATTATAATAATTTAATTTCTAGAATGAATGAAGGTAGAAACTATATTTCAGAGCTATCTCTCGTAGAATTAGAAATTCTCAGATCTTCAGGTTACCAACCAGATTTAAATGAAAAAGTATTGAACAAAATTTTTAGTAATAATTTTGATTATAACGTCAAAACAAATGAAGAACTTATAATAAAAATTGGCGAAAATTTAGATTCAAAGTATCTCTTCTTTGATTTTTTAGGTAGAGTAATAACTAGAGTATTGATTAATTTACATATTCATTTACCCTTTTCGAGAAATGAAATTATTAAAAAAAATTAAGATTGTATACATAGCATCTGACCATGCCGGTTTTATATTAAAAGAGGCTATAGTTAATGATTACCTTAAAAAAAAAGAAATTAACCATAAAGATTTAGGCACAAACTCAAATGTTTCAGTTGATTACCCTAAATTTGCGAAAAAACTATGTAAAAATATCAACTCAACATCTATGGGTATATTGATCTGCGGCGCGGGTATTGGAGTAAGCATTAGTGCTAATAGACATAAGCATATCAGGGCTGCATTGTGTCATGATGTTAAAACAGCTAAAATTACGAGAAAACACAATGATTCTAATGTTATCTGTTTAAAGGGAAGAGGTTTTGTAAAAAAAAATATCTTTGCTATGCTCGATGCCTATTTTGAAACAGAATTTGATAAAGGAAGACACACAAGGAGAATAAAACAGCTATGACACTCAATGCAAATTTTTTTTCCAGTAATTTGGAACAAACAGATAAAGATTTATTTAATAGCATTTCAAAAGAACTATCTAGACAACAAAATCAAATAGAATTGATAGCATCAGAAAATATAGTATCCAAAGCAGTCTTAGAGGCCCAAGGTTCAATTATGACTAATAAATATGCTGAGGGTTATAGCGCTAAAAGATACTATGGTGGGTGTGAGTTTGTAGACATCGCTGAAAATCTTGCAATTGAACGTTTAAAAGAATTATATGGATGTGAATATGCTAATGTTCAACCTCACTCTGGCGCACAAGCAAACCAAGCAGTTTTTTTAGCTCTTATAAAGCCTGGTGATACAATTCTTGGAATGTCATTAGATGCTGGTGGGCATTTAACTCATGGCTCAAAACCTAACCAATCAGGAAAATATTTTAATGCAATTCAATATGGAATCAATCCGACCACTTCTTTAATAGACTATGATGAAGTTGAAAGTTTGGCCATTGAACACAAACCAAGTATGATTATAGCTGGAGGATCCGCTTATCCAAGAAATATAGATTTTAAAAAATTTAGAGAAATTGCAGATAAGGTAGATGCTTACTTATTAGTTGATATGGCCCACTATTCAGGATTAGTTGCAGCTAAAGAATACCCTGATCCATTACCTCATGCACATGTAGTTACCTCTACCACTCATAAGACAATCAGAGGACCTAGAGGCGGTATGATATTATCAAATCAATTAGATTTAGGAAAAAAATTTAATAGCTCTGTATTCCCCGGTCTTCAAGGCGGGCCTTTAATGCACGTTATTGCAGCAAAAGCCGTTGCTTTTGGAGAGGCTCTTAAACCAGAGTTCAAAGAATATATTCAACAAGTTAAAAAAAATGCTTCAGTTTTAGGAGAAGTTTTAATGTCCAATGGTATTGATATCGTCACTGGAGGAACAGACTCTCATATGGTTTTGGTTGATTTAAGATCTAAGAAAGTTACTGGCAAAGACGCAGAAGAAAGCTTAGAAAGAGCCGGAATGACTTGTAATAAAAATGGAGTTGCCAATGATCCAAATCCTCCAACTATCACTTCAGGTATAAGGCTTGGATCCCCAGCCGCTACAACTAGGGGTTTTAAAGAGGAGGAATTTAGATTTATTGGTGAAAAAATTTCCACAGTTATCAACACTCTCTCTTCCTCTAACTCAGATATTTCAATGACCGAAAGTTCAATTCTTAAAGAAGTAACTGAACTTTGTTCTAAATATCCTATTTACTCTTAGATGATGAAATGTCCCTTTTGTATAGAGAAAAACAAAGAGACATCAGTTCTTGACTCTAGACCCTCAGAAAATGGGACTGTAATCAGAAGAAGAAGAATTTGCATAGAATGTAAAGGTAGATTTACAACTCACGAAAGAATCCAATTTAGAGAATTGGTTGTAGTTAAAAAAGATGGTGATAAGGTAAATTTTGACAGAGATAAAATTGCCAAATCTGTTGAGCTAGCTTTGAGAAAGCGCCCCGTTGATACTGATAGTAAAGAAAAATTAATTTCTAAAATAGTAAATGATATTGAAGGTATGGGAGAGAACGAAATTAGCTCTAATGTAGTAGGAGAGGCCGTAATGAGAGCTTTATATGTTATCGATAAAGTAGCATATGTTAGATTTGCTTCTGTTTATAGAGACTTTCGTGAGACTAAAGATTTTGAACAATTTCTAGATACATTAGACAAATAATAAATTTTGCGTACTAATAGTATTCATTTTAAATATTTACAATCTGTAAATAATTTATCAATAAGAAATATTGGACTTACAGGAAAAAATCCCTCAGTAGCTTGTTTAATAGTCGACTTTTCTAACTATCCAAGTGGGCAAATACTTAGTTATGGTCTTACATCTGTTGGTGGATCACCACATGCTGAAGTGAATGCTTTAAGTAAAATAAAAAAAAATCAAATTACAAAAAAGACTGCAATGTATGTAAGTTTAGAACCTTGTTTTAAAAAATCACATTGTTGTGCCAAACAAATATTAAAAAAAGGTATTCACAAGATTTTTATCAGTTCTCGAGACCCTAACCCATTAATTTCTGGAAAAGGTTTAAACTATTTGAAAAAAAATAATATTAAAGTAATAAGCTCACCTAAAAAATTAGATACCTTCAAAAATATTAATAAATATTTTTATTATTATCATTTGAATAAAAGACCTTACATAACGCTAAAATTAGCTATTTCCAAAAATGGTTTTTCAAAAGATTTCGATAATCTAAATATAACCTCTAATGAAACTCAATATTTTATGCATAAATATAGACTAACTCATGATGCTATAGCAGTTGGATACAATACTTATAAAGATGATAGCCCCAAGTTGAATTGTAGATTGACAGGAGTTAATAAGAAGATATCTAAATTTGTTATTTCAAATAATAAGAAGAAATTTAAGAAATTATACAATTTGCAACTTGGAGACAAAAAAAATAAAGATTTATTATTTGAAAATTTAAAAAGACATAATGTTAAAAGCATTTTGATTGAGGGAGGCGCAAATACCTTTAATTACTTTTTTAAAAATAGAATTTTTGATGAAATAATTATATGTCAATCAAACAAAAAAATTAGATCTTCAAAATTGAAGTATAAATTAAACGTAGGTCTTTTAAAAAAGAATTTAAGGTTGTATTCTTCATATGCTTATGGTGGAGATATAATTAAGTTTTATAAATTATAAAAATGTTTACAGGTATAATTCAAACACAAGGAAGAATATCCAAAGTTAAATCTTTGGAGAAATTTAAAAGTATTGAAATAGAGTCAAATTTAAAACATTTTAATATTGGCTCATCTATTTGTTGTTCTGGTATATGTCTAACTGTTACTTCTAAGTATAAAAATAAGTTCACAGCAGATATTTCAAATGAAACAATAAGAAAAACTAATTCGAAATATTGGGAAAAGGGTAATCTTATAAATTTAGAAAAATCTCTTAAAATTGGTGATGAAGTTTCAGGGCATTTTGTCTTTGGACACGTTGACAGCACTGCTCAATTAAAACAAATTAAAAAGGTTGGTAAAAGTTGGTTAATTGAGATTAAATTTCCTTCTAATCTAAAAAAATTTATAGTCTCAAAAGGTTCAATATCTTTAAATGGAATTTCTTTAACAATTAATGAAGTAAAATCTAATTTATTTTGGTGCATGATTGTTCCTCATACATTTCAAAATACTGATATTAAATCATATAAAACTAACCAAATATTAAATCTTGAAGTTGATATGCTTGCAAGATACGCTCACTCTTCAAATTTTAAAGGTTAGAAAAGTGTCAAATTTCGCAAGTATAGAAAAAATTATTGACGATGCACGTAATGGCAAAATGTATATCCTTGTTGATAGCGAAGATAGAGAAAATGAAGGAGATTTAATTATACCAGGATCTCTATGCGGGGCAGAACATATTAATTTCATGGCCACTCATGGAAGAGGATTAATTTGTTTATCTATTACAGAGTCTAGAGCAAAAGAATTAAATTTACCTTTAATGAATCCAGATAATTGGAAAAAAAAAACAACTGCTTTTACTGTATCTATTGAGTCTAGTAAAAATATAACAACAGGTATTTCTGCTCATGATAGGGCAGAGACCATTAGGGCTGCAATAAATTCCCAATTTAGACCAGGGGATATTGTAAGCCCTGGACATGTTTTTCCTTTAATAGCATGGGATGGAGGTGTTTTAACTAGAGCGGGTCACACAGAGGCAGCTGTAGATATCTCTCGATTAGCAGGATTGGATGAGTCTGCAGTAATTTGTGAAATTATGAATGATGATGGCTCGATGGCAAGGGTTCCTGACTTAATACTTTATGCAAAAAAACACTCAATAAATATCGGAACAATACAAGATTTAATTTCTTTTAGAATAAAGAATGACATTTTGATAAAAAAAATTCCTGAACAACAACATCAAATCAAAAATATTTATTCAGATGATTTTGAGATGAATATTTTTGAAAATTCAATAGATGGATTAAGACATGCTACATTACACCTTGGTGATCTCAGTGCGGAAAAGACAGTTTTTACAAGAGTACATCCAGTTCAAGGCTTTGATGATATAATTCAAAACTTTAACAACTCTAAAACAAAAGACCTTTACTCTTCTATTGAAAAAATTAAAAAAAATGGTTCAGGAATTATAGTATTAATTAATAATCCTATTCTCAGCGAACTTGGACAATTATCTATTGATGAGAAAATAAAATATTATGGCTTAGGCGCTCAGATTTTAAAAAACTTTTCAATAAATGATATAACTGTTTTATCAAATTCATTTAATAATGAGTTGGATCTAAGTATTTATGGTTTAAAAGTTAATGGTACTGAAAAAATATGAGAAAAAAAAATATCTTAGTAAAAATCATAGTTGCTGATTATTATAAAAAAGTATCTGACTCCTTACTAAGCTCTGCTATATCAGTCTTGGAAGATAATAAAATTGATTATAAGGTAATAAATGTACCTGGCGTTTATGAAATTCCTCAAATGATAAAGTGGCAAATAAAGTCAAATAAAATAAATCTATTCATTGCTCTAGGTTGTGTATTAAAAGGTGATACTTATCACTTTGAAGTAATATCTGACTCTGTTAGTAAATCTTTGCTAGATTTGGTTAATAATAATTCAAACACTATTATAAGTAATGGAATCATTAATGCATACAACATGAAACAAGCGCTAAATAGATCTAAAATGAATGAAAAAAATAAAGGGCTTGAAGCCTCAAGTGCTATGTTAAGAATGGTTAAATGCTTAATTTAAATAAAAATACTCGTTTGTTCTTTTTTCAATATATTTTTCAAAGGGATTATTCAAAAGATTTTGATTTAAATGAATTTGTAAAACAAAACTTAAAAAAAAAACCGTGTAATAAAAAAAAACTTAGACAGCTCAATGAGAGTTTCGACTCAAATATTTCGTCTATACAAAAATTGATAGATTCTGAGATTCTTAAAAAAACCAATAAAATTACTATATTTTTGATTTATGCATTTTTTTCTGAATATTTTATTGAAAAAAGTAAAAAAAGGATGCTTATGAGTGAATATATCAAGCTTTCTAATGATTTTTTGACTTCTGAAGAGGTAAAGTATTTCAATTTTTTATTGGATGATTTAGCTAAAAAAGCACCTTGAAAAAAAAATTAAAATAGAATAACAACTTACCATGTCTCAAATACAATACCTACAAATAGTATTATTTGCTGCGGCTGCAGCAATTGCTTTCGGTTTATTTACAACAAATAAAATTTTAAGTTTATCAAAAGGCACCAAGAAAATGATTGTAATTTCTGGTGCTATTCAAGAGGGCGCAAAGGCTTATTTAAATCGACAATATAAAACTATAGCAATTGTTGGTATTGTAATATTTTTTGCTTTCTTCCTCATTCCTTTTAAACATGTTTATGATGTTCCAGTTGGATTTTTAATTGGTGCAGTTTTATCTGGTTTAGCAGGATATATTGGAATGAACGTCTCCGTTCGAGCTAACGTAATAACTGCTCAAGCTGCTAGCTCATCTCTTAAAAAAGGTCTATATGTAGCCTTTAATGGTGGGGCTGTTACAGGTTTACTTGTTGTTGGTTTAGCACTTGCAGGGATTGCTGGATATTTTTTTGCTTTATATCATGGATTTGGGAGAACTGGCCGAGAGTTAATTGAACCATTAGTTGCTTTAGGATTTGGCTCGTCCCTAATATCTATTTTTGCGAGATTAGGCGGGGGTATTTTTACTAAAGGAGCAGATGTTGGCGCAGACTTGGTTGGAAAAGTAGAAAAAAACATACCTGAAGACGATCCAAGAAACCCAGCTGTTATTGCTGACAATGTTGGAGACAATGTTGGAGACTGTGCAGGCATGGCTGCTGACTTATTTGAAACATATGTTGTTTCAATAGTAGCTACTATGGTTTTAGCAATAATTTTTCAAGGACAAGTAACTGATCTTACCATTTATCCTCTTTTAATAGCTGGATCAAGTATCTTAGCCTCTATTGTGGGTTCTCAGTTTGTATCAATTTCAACTCCTAAATCTTCTATTATGGGGGCGTTATATAAAGGCTTCTTTATGACTTTATTTATATCTGTCATATTGTTTGCTTTTATAACTCACTTCTCAATTGGCTTTGATAATTTTTTTCAAATAGGCTCTAAATGGTATAACGGAATGGATCTTTTACTATGTGCTATCTATGGCCTACTTATTACACTAGCTCTTGTATTCATTACAGAATATTACACTAGCACTGAATACAGACCTGTAAAAAGTGTTGCTGAAGCTTCACAGACAGGACATGCCACAAACATTATTCAAGGTTTGGCAATGGGAATGGAGTCTACTGCAATTCCCGTTTTAGTTATAGTTGTGGGCATTGGTTTAACATACGCTACCGCAGGTCTTTTTGGTATCGCTATAGCAGTAACATCAATGTTAGCCCTAGCAGGAATGGTAGTTGCATTAGATGCTTACGGCCCTGTAACTGACAATGCTGGCGGTATAGCCGAAATGGCAGGATTGAAAAAAAGTGTTCGTGAGAGAACAGATGCTTTAGATGCGGTTGGAAACACTACTAAAGCAGTTACAAAAGGATATGCTATTGGATCCGCAGGTTTAGGGGCTTTGGTTTTATTTGCAGCTTATACAGAAGATTTAAAATTCTTTAGCAAAGAAACAGGCAATAATGTTTTCGATGTATCTTTTGATTTATCTGAGCCTTATGTAATTATTGGACTACTAATAGGAGGCCTTTTGCCATACTTATTCAGTGCCCTAAGTATGACAGCTGTAGGAAGAGCTGCTGGGTCTGTAGTTTTAGAAGTAAGACATCAATTTAAACAAAAAAAAGGAATAATGTCTGGCAAAGAAAAACCAGACTACGGCAGATGTGTAGATATCTTAACAAAAGCCGCAATTAAAGAGATGGTAATTCCTTCATTGCTTCCAGTATTATCTCCAGTTGTTGTATTCTTTGGAGTATATTGGCTTACAGGGAGTGTTAATACTGGCTTCCAAGCATTAGGCGCTTTATTAATTGGAGTTATTATCACAGGTTTCTTTGTTGCTATTTCAATGACAGCTGGCGGTGGTGCTTGGGATAATGCAAAAAAATACATTGAAGATGGTAATTTGGGGGGCAAAGGTAGTCAAACTCACAAAGCTTCAGTTACCGGTGATACAGTAGGAGACCCTTACAAAGATACAGCTGGTCCAGCTGTTAACCCCATGATTAAGATAACTAATATAGTATCTATATTGTTACTATCCATAGTTGTTCACTTAAATATTATTTAATTAATATTTATTTCTTCAATAGACCTTAAAATATTATTATCAAATTCTAATTTTAAGGTCTTATTGTAAATTGTTTTTTGGAAAGTTTCATTTCCTTGTTTTTTTACAATTCTATAAATCCATAAATTGTCAGATTTTTCCTTAATGAGAGGGTCCCCTATGATTTTAATGATATCATCTTTAGTGTATTTGTTAGTTGAATAACTTTCCATCAATTGATTTATGTTACCTTCAGAAATACCTGAAAAATGTATATCTTTAGAACATGATAAAGTTAACAAAATCATAGAAAATATGAGAGGAATAAACATTATTTTTTTTAAATTATTCACAATAAAAACAAATAAGGTATAAGGTTCTTGAAAGCAATACTAAATATTAAAATATGAGAGAGTTTTTAATTAATTTGGATCTCCATGGAGGAGACTTCGCTCCTAATTCTGTATTAGAAGGAGCAACTATAGCTTTAAAAAAAAATCCAAATATTAAATTCCAACTCCATTCAACCTTAGAAATTTATCAAAAATTTAAAAAAAAATACTTACATCTTTTTGATAATTCAATATGGATTGAAGCTGATAATGTCATATCAGCAGAAATGAAACCTAGTGAAGCTTTGAAAAAGGATAATAGAAAAAGTTCAATGTCTAATGCTATCAACCAATTAAAAGAAGACAAATCTCAAATTTCAATTTCTGCTGGAAACACAGGGGCAATGATGGCTTATGCAACGGTTTATTTAAGGACTATCGAAAATATATCGAGGCCAGCAATTGCTTCTTTATTTCCATCAAAAAACCATCCTGTATGTTTTTTAGATTTAGGCGCTAATTCAGAGTGCGATTCTCAAAATCTTTTAGAATTTGCATTGATGGGCGCCACTTACTATGAAGTATTATTCCCAAATGTAAAATGTAAGGTATCTTTACTCAACATTGGATCTGAGGAATTAAAAGGGAGTGGATTAATACAAGAGTCTCATGAATTAATTAAAAATAATGACAAGTTAAATTATTCTGGTTTTGTTGAAGCAAATCAAATTACAGATACTCATAACCATGTAATAGTGACTGATGGATTTTCTGGAAATATAGCTTTAAAAACAGCAGAGGGGGTATCTAAGTTTATCACTGACTCGCTCAAGGCTAATCTCACATCATCGTTATACTCTAAATTTTTATCTGTAATGTTAAAAAAAAACTTCTTAAAATTTAGAAATTCAATTGACCCTAGAAATTATAATGGAGGTATTCTCCTAGGAGTAAATGGAATTGTAATTAAGAGTCATGGAAATGCTGACTCTCATGCTTTTGCTAATGCTATTGAATTTGGTGTTAAATCTATAGAGTCAGATCTTCTAAATAAAATAAAAAGAAATGTCTCAAAGTAAGTTAACAAGAGAGAATATTGCTACTCAAATTTCAAAAGAATTTGGTATAGCATACTCATCTGCATATCAAAAAATCGATCTTATTCTTAAAATTTGGGGATATACAATTACTTCATCAGATATATCAATAAAAGCTCTTGGTACTTTTAAAATAAATCACAAAAATACTAGATTGGGAAGAAATCCTAAAACTGGAGAGGAGTTTGAAATAAAATCAAGAAAAGTTATAAGTTTTAAAAAATCTAATAAGTTAAAACTATGAAAAAAGATTATTATAATATTGATGAGGTTTCACAATTAATCAATGAACAAAAATATACAATTCGTTTCTGGGAAAACAGAATAGAAAAACTAAATGTATTAAGAACTCATTCAGGTCATAGATTATATAATTATGAAAATTTACTTATCTTAAAAAAAATTAAAAAATTACTTGAGGTTGATAAATTAACATTAGATGGTGTAAATGATTATTTTTCAAAATCTAAGCTTAAAAATCATTCTTTAAATGATAATATAATAACTGATCTAAAAGATTTATTAGAACTTTTAAAAAAATCTAAATAACGGGGGTTAGCTCAGTCTGGTAGAGTGCGCGTCTGGGGGGCGTGAGGTCGCTGGTTCAAGTCCAGTACCCCCGACCATGTCAAAATTGTTAAAATATCTCTAAATATCAATAAAATTCTAAAATTATCAGCCATCACAAAGTATTTAATTTTTTTTAGTATAATCCTTGATTTTTCATCCAGTTTACTTATATTCCCCCTATCGTGAAAACTACTACATTAAAAAAATCTGAATTTAAAAAAGAATGGTATGTTATAGATGCCTCAGATGTATCTGTTGGCAGATTAGCATCAAGAGTAAGTTTAATTCTAAAAGGAAAAAATAAAACTCAATTTTCTCCTAATTTACCTGTGGGTGATGGTGTTATTATTGTTAACACTGATAAGATTAGATTTTCTGGAAATAAATCAATTGATAAAAAATATTACAGTCACTCTGGTTATCCTGGTGGAATCAAAGAAATAACTCCAGAAAAACTTAAGGATAAAAATAAATCAGAAGATATAATTAAAAAAGCTATTAAAGGTATGTTACCTAATTCACCATTATTTAGAGATTTAATGAAAAATAATTTAAAAATTTATAAAGATTCAAGCCATCCTCATGAATCTCAAAATCCCAAATCAATAGATTTTAAATTATTAAACAGAAAGAATACTGTTAATGTCTAACCAGGTTTACAGTACAGGAAGAAGAAAAGAGTCCATCGCAAAGGTATGGGTTACTAATGGATCAGGAAATATAATAATTAATAAAAAGAAGATTGAAGATTATTTTCCTGACAAAGCATTAAGAATGATCATCAATCAACCTTTAGAAGTAGCAAAAAAAACTGACTCAGTTGATCTAAAAATTACAGTTTTAGGTGGAGGTCTCTCAGGTCAGGCTGGAGCAATAAAACACGGTTTAAGTAGGGCTTTAACTTTGATCGATCCAAATACAAAAGATACTCTAAAGAAAAATGGCTTCTTGACCAGGGACTCTAGAACAGTAGAACGTAAGAAATATGGTAGACAAAAAGCTAGAAGAAGCTTCCAGTTCTCTAAGAGATAAATTTTTTTTATTTTTTTCCTTAATTCTTTTTATAATCTTTGTTTCATCTTGTGAGAGATCTTTTGAAAATTTTGATAAAAATCTTCTTGAAAAGAAGAAAGAATTAGAGGAATTTAATGAAAAGAGTAATATTAGAAAAGAAGAATTATTAAAATCTCAAAATGAAAACAATTAATATAGCAATATTTGGTTTAGGAGTTGTTGGATCTCATGTAGTAAAATTACTTGAAAAAAATTCGTATAAATTATCTAACAATAAATTCAAAATTGTTGCTATTTGTGCAAAAAATAAAAATAAAAAAAGAAACTTTAATGTTAAAAAATATAATTGGATAAAAAACTTTCAAGAATTAAGCAACATTGATAAACCAGATTTAATTATTGAAACTATTGGTGGAACCGGAAAATATATAAATGATATATATAAATATTGTTTAAAAAGTAAAATTTCTCTTATAACCGCGAATAAAGCTCAATTAGCAGAAAAGGGAAACTATTTTTTTGGTGAATTTGATAAAAAAAACCTTTTCCTTGGTTTTGAAGCAGCTGTATTAGGAGCTGTTCCAGTAGTAAGAGGTATTGAGCATAGTATACTTCCTTCTAAAATTAATTCTATATCTGGTATTTTTAATGGAACTACTAATTATATTATCTCCCAGATGTATGAAAATAAAATCAGTTTTCAAGACTCTTTAAATCAGGCAATTAAAAATGGCTTTGCAGAACAAGACTCTTCTGCTGATTTATCAGGAAAAGATGCTACCCATAAATTAGTCCTTTTATCGAATTTATCATTTAGTAGTAAATTTTCTTTCTCAGATATTAATTATGATGGTATTGAAAATATTAAATTGATTGATTTAGAGCAAGGATTAAAGCTTGGTTATAAGTTGAAACTAGTTTCTTTAAGTGAACGTCATAAAAATAAATTTTATTCCTCTGTTGCACCGTGTTTCATCCCTGAAAATAGCCTTATTGCTAAAACAGATTTTGAAGAAAATGTTATTACTTTAGAAGGTGATAATTTTATTAAAACAAGTTTGGTAGGCAAGGGCGCTGGCGGCTTTCCTACTGCAACTTCTATTATTTCTGATTTAAAAAAGTACTCATCTCACAGTTCTGATCAGGGCGTTTTCCAAGTTAAGTTTAGTAATATGCCAAGAGCTACGTTTATTAATCAATCATCTCGTAAAAGACCTTATTATTTAAGAATGTCAGTGCTTAATAAAGTAGGAGTTTTAAAATCTATCGCTCAGCTATTTGCTCAAAAATCTATTTCAATTAGATCATTAATTCAATTGAATACATCTAATGATAAGATTGTACCAATAATCATCATATCCGACCCAATAGATGTAGATAAAATAACTAAAGTTGTAAAAAATTTAAAAAAGACTTCTTTCTTAAAAAAAGAAATTTCAGTAATTAGAATAGAGGATAATATTGGATAGAAACCTTGCTATTGAATTAGTAAGAGTTTCTGAATTTGCCGCACTTGCAGCTTCTAGGCATATTGGAAGAGGTGATGAAAAAGCAGCAGATCAAGCGGCAGTTGATGCAATGCGTAAATGTCTGAATTCTTTAACAATATCAGGAACAGTTGTAATCGGTGAGGGCGAACGTGATGAGGCTCCAATGCTCTATATTGGAGAAGAGGTAGGTGCAGGTGGCCCAGAGGTGGATATCGCATTAGACCCATTAGAGGGAACTACAATCACCGCTACAGGAGGTGAAAATGCTATGGCTGTCATTGCTCTTGCTCAAAAGGGCGGTTTTTTAAATGCACCAGATGTTTACATGAAGAAAATTTCAGCTAATACTTTTGGCGAAAGTATTATCTCTCTTAATCAAGATTTGAAATCAAATATTAAGGAATTAGCTATTTACAAAAAGATAAATATTGAAGATCTATTAATTTGTATTCTGGATCGTGAGAGACACTCAGAAGATATTGATATAATTAGAACAGCAGGAGCAAGAATAAAAATGATAGGTGATGGTGATGTTAGCGCAGTAATTTCCTCTGTAATTAATTCTAGCAACATAGACATGTATTATGGTATTGGAGGAGCCCCCGAAGGAGTTTTAGCAGCGGCAGCCCTTAAATGTTTAGGAGGTTATTTGGAGGGGCAATTAATTTTCTATAATGATGATGAAATACAAAGAGCAAAAAAAACCAATATAAATGATTTAGAAAAAATATATAAACTAGATGATTTAGCAACAGGAGATGTAATGTTTTCAGCTACTGGTGTTACAGACGGCACTATGCTAAAGGGAATAAAAATTACAAAAAACTATGCAGAAACCCATTCTATAGTTATGAGATCTAAGACTGGTACAATTAGACATATTAATGGCGAACATAATTTCCTAATAAAGCAACTTGACTATTAAAGAGAGTTTTAATTGCATATCTTGGCTGCCAAAAAATGATCAGCAAAATGATAACGAGATATTTAATGTTGCTCAAAAAAATAATATTTCAATAAGCCTCTCAAAACTTTTAATGAATAGAGGTGTTAAGAAGATTTCAAACTTCCTTAATTCAAAACTTAAAGAAAATATATCAATCTCTGATATTGCAAAATTAAATAATTTAGAAAAAACAATTAAATTTTTTGAAAAAGTAAAAGATGATAAAAAAATAGCTATTTTTTCAGATTACGATGTTGATGGAGCGGGCTCTGCAGCCATTTGTAAAAAATTACTTACTCAATTTGGTATAGATGTAATGGTTTATATTCCAAATAGATTTAAAGAGGGCTATGGATTGAACATCAATGCAGTTGAAAAGTTATTAGATTTTAGTTCCAACATATTGGTACTAGATTGCGGTAGTAACAATATTGATGAACAAAAGTTTATCTATGACAAAGGTGCTAAAGTGTTAATAGTAGATCATCATGAATGTGAAGCTTATTTTAATGAAACAATTCTTATAAACCCCAAAACACCTGATGATAAGTCAGCTTTAAATGATTTATGCGCTACAGGATTAATTTTTTTAATTTTTGTATTCCTTAATCATGAGAATGTTTTCAAAAAAATGGATATATTACAATATTTAGATTTAGTAGCCTTAGCTACAATTTGTGATTTAGTTCCCTTGACATCTTTAAATAGATCATTTGTGAAACAAGGCTTGAAAATTATTAATTCAGATAATTCAAATAAAGGAATTCAAACTTTAGTCAATCAATCTAAAATAAAACAAAAGATATCTGAGTACCATCTTGGTTATATTATAGGACCTAGAATTAATGCTGGGGGCAGAATGGGTGAATCTCTTCTTGGATATAACATTCTTTCTTCAGAGAATATTCATCAATCTCTCCAATATGCTCAAGTCATAGAGGGTCATAATCAAAACAGACAAAAAATTCAAACACAAATAGTCAATTCAATTGATCTCTCTAATTCTGAGAATAAAAATATTAATTTTTTTTATGATGATAAGTGGCACATTGGTATAGTTGGAATTATCGCTGGAAGATTAATGCGAATTAACAATAAACCCTCTTTTGTTATGACTAGTTCTAATGATGTTGTGGTGGGTTCAGGCCGCTCTCAAGGAGAAAAAAATATAGGTCAGCTAATGATGGATGCTGTTAACCAAGGTATCATTATTAAAGGCGGTGGCCATGCAAAAGCATGCGGATTTACATTAAAACAAGAAAGAGTCAATGAATTCAAAAAATTTTTATATGAGCAAACTAAGAATATAGAAATTAAAAATGAAAAGTTTTACGAGGCAACTATTGATTTAAATTTAATCAATGAAAAGTTAATCAGTGACTTAGATGCATTAAGTCCCTTTGGGCAACAAAACCCTGAGCCTATTTTCAAAAGCAAAAATTTAAAAATTGATCTTTTGCAAGTTTTCAAGGACAAACATGCAAAGTTAAGATTTTCAGATAACTTAGGATTTCATTGTGAAGGAATGTTTTTTGATATTTCTATAAGTGAGTTCAAACATTATATCTCTCAAAAAAACGATTTTGACTGCTTTTTCAAAGTAAAAAAAGATAATTACTCTAATAAAACAGTTATGCATCTTGAAGATATTCATTGATTGATTTTTTATTAAATCTAGCTATTTTGTTTGTTTTAAACACCGATGTCTCCTTCGTCTAGCGGTTAGGACATCACCCTTTCACGGTGAAGACACGGGTTCGATTCCCGT
>MDTE01069008.1_pt1 | contig 54247 bp, 30 predicted proteins | sample 811231 | NCBI WGS metagenome assembly MDTE01 (sample SAMN05326651, study PRJNA326480) | marine metagenome | isolation source: seawater | place: Indian Ocean: Red Sea | collected 2010 | reverse complement strand
TCAAGCGTATTGGCAACTGCGTCGATGGAGATGACCCGCATCAATTCGTCATTGACACGAATATTGAACTCGCCCACGGCCAGCAAAGAGTTGCCAAATCCGTCGGTCATTTCGGTGACGTCGTCGACGGCCAACGTGGTCACGACATCGTCCACACCCCCGTCCAACGTCGTCGGAACCGACTCGGGATGCTGGAACGTCAGTGTGAAAAACCCACCATCGGGGTCACCCAGCATCGTGATCCGCTGGATGTCGTTGCGGCTGTCATCAGAGGGCGCATTGTGCTCGATCGGCTCGGTGGTCTCGATGTAGAAGACCTCCGCGTCCGCATCGTGGATATCGGGATCGGTACCATTGATGGCCCGAACCACTGTCAGCGTGTGCGGACCGCCGACAACGCTCACATCGACGGCCGTCACTCGCATTTCCTCGTCGTTGACGCGAATGTTGTATTGGTCCTCGTCGGCAAGCGTGCCCGTGGGCAACGGCTGCTGGAACGCGTCGGTCATGTCGGCGTAGTTCTCGACGTCGAACTCGACGGTCGTCAACTGGCCATTGAACTGCCCGGCCACCAGTCCCGGCTGAGTATCCGGATGCAGGAACGACAGCGTGAAGGTGTCGCCTTCAGCCGCGCCGGTGATCGCCAGCCGCTGCACTTCGTTGTGTGCTCCCCAGGTCGGAGTGCTGGTGGCCGGAATCGGGATGGTGGTCTGAACTTCACGGACCTTGGCCCGACGGCGGTGTGACGCAGCGGCGGTGCCATCCACACCACGCTCGACTGTCAGAATATCGCCGGCGACCGCAGTCACCCGCATTTGTTCGTCGTCGACGCGTACCAGAAACGGCACAGACAGCGGGTTCCCGTAGGGGTCGAGGAATTCCTCGGCCTCGTTGACTTCTACCGACGTTGTCGAATCATCGATCGCGCTGGTCAGGATCGTCGCCGGGTGCAGGTACGTCAGCGTGAACACGTCGCCGCCAAAAGCCGCGCCGGTGATCTCGAACTCCTGCACCTCGTTGATACCCGCGAGTGGACCACCGGTGACAATCACGTCACCTGGGGTAAGTGTCGGAACCTTCGGGTTTTCGAGCGCCGCCTGGACGTCAGCTGCGGTTGCCGAATATTCGAGGGGGTCGGTGAATTCCGCCGCCCCGGTCGGAGGACGAAAACCGATCGCAAAATGCCCGTCAAACGCATGCCCGGCCATGTCGATCCGTTGGATCTCGTTGGTCACCTCCTGGAAGGTCAGGGTGAATGTTCCTCCGGACGGATCTCCGGTCAACTCCAACAACTGCTGCTCGTCGACCCCCAGGTCAAAACTGTTTGCGGTCAAATTGGAAACGGTGTAGACGCCGTTGGCCGCCCCGTTGCCAAGAATTCCGCTGATGGTGACTTCATCACCTTCGGTAAGCCGCGCGTTGATCAATTGGCCCGGGTTGGAGGGATCAGGCTCGCCACCAACACCAATCGACGTGATCGTCACCGGCTGCTTCGTCCCGTCGGCCCTGATGTGCGACGCACCGGTGATCGTGCCGGTTGTCCACGGGCCCGTCCCTGCCAGGCCAGCCTTGTTCCCGTCATCGTACGCTAGCGCGAAATCGTCGATCGCAACGTTCTTCATGTCCTCGGAAAACGTGAACTCAATTACGCCGGCATCGCTGTTACGCATTCCCGGTGTCACGTCAACGACATCTGGCAACGGGAAGGTCGCAGTCAACGGATCACCGAAGGTGAACAGTCCCACTGGCGTCCCGGCCGCGTGGGCGGTGATAGGAGTGTTCCGCCAGCCGCGATCCACGTCGAATGTCGCTCCGGTGGGATCGGCGGGGTCACGGAATGCCCGCATCTCTTCCAGGCCAACCTGAAAGGTGAAGCCGTCCGCCAGGCCTTCCATCGGAGGATCTCCGCCGCCCCCGACGAACATATCGGGATCGACAACCGTCACCTTGGTGGTTTTTTCGCTGACGAACGCATCCAGTGTGGTCCCCCCCCATCCGACACCGCCACTGGTCACCGGGCCCATGATGTCCCATCCGCAGACACCGGGAGTATCGAAACTCGAACCCAGGTTGAAATCGTCAAAGGGGCCCGACCCGACGGTGTCAAAACCGTTCAGAACGCGCCACGTCCTTTCGGGACCGATGCCCGGATACTGGAATTCCGGAGCGATCACCGACTCGACGGGGGGAGCAATCGGCAGACCTCGCCATGGAATGAGACACGCCGACCGATCTCGACTGCCGGAACTAAACGCACCAGCCGGCGACTTTCCGGACTCACGACTCTTGAAGTCTGCCTCAGCGTTGTTGTAGAGCGGATCTCCACTGACCTGTGCGGACAACCCGTTCCCGGTGTTCCCGGTGAACACCATGTTGACCCGAGACAGCGGGTCGGACCTGTAAAGACCAACTTGGAACGTACTCGTGTCCCAAGTCCCACTCGTTGCGTCCGGGTCGACCGTCGAACGGAACGCTTCGACGTAAAAGTCGTTTCCGAAGTTACCTTCGAAGGTGTTATTGGCAATCCGGGCATTGATCCGACCATTGCCCTGGCCCACGCTCCCATCATTACTGCCGACGCCGGTCTGGTTACTGGACCCCTCGCCTCCGACACGGGTCAGGTCACCGGAACCGTCGCGAGACGTGAAGTCCGAACTTCCTCCGAACACCGTCCCGGCCCGGATGATCAACCCCGTGCCGTTGAAGCTGCTTCCGAGGCCGTTGTCCTCAATCGTATTCGTGTCGACGTGGAGCATGATGTTGCCGTCGGCGGCGGGGAAGACCGAACCACCTTCCAGCAACGCATCCGTACTCGGCACCGACTGGCTCTGGTTCGTGTCGGACGTGTTGACGACGTAGAGCCCTTCCAGCCGGTTGCCCACGATCTCGTTTCGGCCGGTATCCATCGGCAGTGTCGGATCACCGACCTTCAACTGCGTCGTGCCGGAATTGAGCAGGTCGATCCCGCGACCATCATTGCCCTCGATGAAGTTGCCGGTGACCGTCACGTGCAACGGCCCGGCTGTCAGCCCGGGGGTCGACAATTCGATCGCATCGCCGGTCACGACGCCGTCGGAGAGATCCGAGTCAATGTTGTTTCGGATCAGATTGTCACGAATGGTCACAATCACCTGCGGCGACGCATTGACATCAATGCCGATCCCGAAGTTCTCCGAGATTTCACTCGACTTGATCGCAGTGGTCTGCGGCCCGTTGGGACTGATATCAATCCCTCCGGTCCCATTGTCCTTGACGCTGTTGTTGGCAAACGAGATCGCTCCTTCGGCGTTGACGGTCATCCCGTCCAGGCCGTTGGATTCGATCGTATTTCCCCGGTCCTTGCCGTCGACAGGATCAACTCCTTCGATGCCGATAAACAGGGGCGTCTCAACCGGCTCAGCGCCCGCCGTATTGACCAACTCGGTGATCACATCAAACAGCCCGTGACGCCCAATAATCTGAATTCCGTGGGCGCCGTTGTCGGTGATCGTGTTCTTGACCCACGTTCCACCCACCTGGCGAACATCGGTCCCGTCGTTTTGTCGCGTCGACAATTCGATCCCGTCGGCCGAGTTGTACCGGATCCGGTTGTCTTCGATGTCAGCCAGAATCCTGGCATCCGCCTCAGCCCGCAGCAGCACACCGCTGGTATTCGGCCCCACATTCGCCTCGATCACGTTCCCGACGATCTCGAGATCCTGGAGATCCAGGCTTCCGTTGAGTGCGTGGATGTCAATTCCCGCCCCGCGGCGTTCCGACGCCGACGGGGAAATCGGCTCGCTGGGCGCATTGGAGGCGTTCCCGATAATCGTGTTGTCACGAATCGTCACCGCCCGCCGCTGCAACGCTCCGGATGCGACCAGGTTCAGACGTCCCTCATCCTCACGCCGGAGTTTGAACCCGTCATCCCCGTTGTTGACCACCGTGTTGTTCCTGAACAACAGGTCCTGCAACGTCGAGTCTTCTTCAATCAGAAGCGAGAATCCTCGCCCCTGGTTGCCGCCGGTGGTCGCAAACACCGTATCGCCACCCACGTGTTCTTCGTTCGGGCTCGTCCCGACACCACGAATGACATCGAGGTTCGCGCCAGTGATCCCGGTGACGGTCATCACCTCACGACCCACTTGAATGTTGAACGGCACCGAGAGGGCCTCAAACCGATCACTGTCGGTCACGGTGATCGTCGCTTGCGTGCTGTTGATCGCCGACGTCAATTCCGTGTAGCCGTCGGTTCCCAAGCTGTTGTTCTCGACGATGGCGCCTTCCAGGCGGTTGATGGCCTCAAAGCCCAAGGACACCCCGACCAGTTCCGCATGGATCGCATCACCGACGTAGTTGGTCGACGTGTCGTTGTCATCAACCATGTTGATGACCGTGTTGTTCTGCACGTTGAACGTACCAACCGCCTTGTCGACCAGGGTGAACGCCATGCCCGCACCCAGGTTTCCATCAAAGAGGTTCGCATCGGTCAGCCGATCCTCCCCACCGACATTGACAGAAAATGCGCTGGCGCCATGTTCGGCCGGATTGGTATCACTGGCCCGCAGAATGAAACCGCCCTGGGAATTCCCAGCCACCGTGTTGTCAGCCACGTCGGCCAACAGAACGGTGTTCTCGGGCAACTCGGCCCGGACACCAGCACCAGCCGTATTGTTCCGGAACGTGTTACCACGAATCGCTCCGTCGGCCAGTTGAATCCTGCCGCCGCCACTGTAGACCCCGGTGTCGCTCCCGCTGCCCGACGCCCCTTCCAACAGGAAGACCGAGTCGTGGTAAACCGGTGACGTCCCGAGGTGACTGGCGGCGATGGTCGAATCGACTCCGCGGACCACCGAAAACACATTCGTGCTTTCATCGACGCCAACAACCTGCATCCGCTCGTCATCGACGCGAATCTGGAAGTCGTACTCGCCGGTCACCGGGTCGGGAGACTCGATCAACAGGAACGGGCCCACATCATCGACCGGCACTTCGGTCTGCAACAGGTTCAATGATGTCACCAGATCGGATTCGGCCACGGCCACGTGGTGAGTCCCGTTGGCCGCTACGTTTCCACGGACCTCGTCGACATAGACCAGGTCGCCTCTTTTCAGACCGTGGCCCTGAGAGGTGATCCGAATCGTGTCGTGGTTGGAAGCGTCGGCCACGTCACCGACGAACGTCCCAGGATTACTGAAATTCAGGACCCGCAATCCAACAGTCGAAGCGGCGTTGAACACCATCCCGTCACCGGCATTGTTCTCCACCGTATTGCCGCTGATGCGGCCGCCGAGGTTGCTGTCGGTGAAATCGAACTGCACCCCGTTGGTGGCATTGCCAACCACCCGATTCGCCGAAAGGACCAGGTCCACATTGCTGTCGGTGGCTTCCAGCACCATGCCCGGACCGACGTTGTTCCCGGTCAACAGGTTGTTGTGGACGGCCAGATTCTGGAGCGGCGAGCCGTCCAGAACGATCTCAAGCCCTTCGATGACGAAGTTGTCAGTGATCGAGAACTTCGACGCACTCGTGTTGTCCAGGTCCAACTGCAGGCCATCGGACCCTGTCGATCCCTCGAGGCGGTTTTCCGCGACGCTACCGTTGGAGATCGACGATCTCACAACCCATTCGCCGCCGCGGATATAGTCACCGTTGGCAGCCGTGGCAAACACCACCTCGCCATCGGCGTGCGCCGTGGGACTCGTTCCACGGGAAACGGTCAGGACGTTTCCCTCGGCGGACAACACCTGTAATGTCTCTGACCCGATTCCGATGGTGAACGGAAACACACTGGCAGCCCGCAACAGCCCGGCATCCTGCACCGTCAACGTGGTCTGCTCCGAGTCGATGGCGCCGTCGAGCGTCGTGCTGTCCACTGTGAACGTCGAGTCGGTCACCCGGGTGATCACCCGCTTGCCGTTGACCGCCGAGTTGCCAATCACACCGGAAATTTCGATCACATCTCCGGTCGACAACCCGTGCGTGAGCGCCGTGACCGTCATCGGATTGGTGTTGGTAACACCACCCGCGGGATCAATCACACCGCTTTCTCCCGACACTGACGTGACACTCACGCCGTCGGAGGTCGTTTTCGCAATGTTGAACTCACCGACGACCGTGCCGTCCAGCGAGATTCTTGTCCCGGCACCACCGTCGCCGGCGATATCCGAGTGCACAATCGTCAACGCGCCGAGATTGACGTCGTGCAGGCCGATGGACAGGCCCGCGCCGTTTTCCCCGCTGATCGATGACGACTCGACAACCAGGTCCTCAACCACGACGTCCTGCAGATTGATCCGGAGTCCCGCATCACCATCTCCGGTCGCGATGACCGATTGGATCGAGATCGAATCCAGTTGCAGCTTGGCGGTGTCGTCCCCGGAGAAATCGATTTCGACGGCGGTTCCTGAATCCGGGGCCACCTCCACCGACCGTATGATGAGGCTGTCGTACTCCGGGTTGCTCAACGTCCCGTTGCCGACCATCGCCTGCGTGTCAATGCTCAACGCCTCGCCGGCATTCACAGACTCGATGACCACCGAACTGAGCAACGTTCGATCTTCAAGTTGTTCGACAACCGACGCCCGCGGTGCCATTTCCCGGCGCTGCCGCAAAACGTTCCGTCGATTCGACTTCTGCTGCCACGTTCGACGCAGCGACGTTATCCACGAAGTCAGCAACATCAACCTTCTCCTGATGCTTTCTCATCACGCACCCGACCCGAACACAGCGGCAGTCGACCTGGGCCAAGCAGCCCACACCGCCGACAACCGCGCACGACGGGTTTCCCCGTCGTTACGTCAGATCGGTGATACGCAGAAAGTCTCAAAGTCGTTTTGTCCAGAACACATTCGGAGTCAACGACGCGTCGCTGCAGCCGACGCTTCGTCGACCGTTTGCAGCGCGCATCCGCTGATCAGACCGGAAATGTATGAGTTTTCACGATTTGGAGGAATAGGAATCTGGGCGAGAATGCTGGAAAACGCGGTTACCGGCGTCAGACCGTTCACACCCTCCCCGCTACGCCTACTACCCACTGTTGATCCCTCAACCTTCGTCAAATTCCTTTGTTGCAGACGGCTTTTTGTGTCCCCAACTCCCAAAACTGCCGGTGATAGCTACAAATCGTACAGCGGGCCGAAACGGCCTCGCAAATGCGCCACCAGCGGCTCATGCGACAAACCATCCCCGGTCACCACCTCGACCAACTCGTCGGCACGACATTGTCGCCCTCGTTGGTGAATTTCCCGATTCAACCACTCCTTGAGCGAGCCAAACTCTCCTTCGGCGAATTGCTCGGACAAGGGCCCAATGGCCCTGTCGGCCGCGACAAAGAACTGCGCGGCGTAAATATTTCCCAGCGCATAAGTCGGGAAATAGCCCAACAGGCCGGCGCTCCAGTGAATATCCTGCAGACATCCCCCTGAATCGTCAGCCGGCGTGATGCCGAAATCCCTGGTGAACGCGTCGTTCCAAGCCCCCGGCACGTCAGCCGGATCCAGCGAACCATCAACCAACGCCCGCTCCAGTTCGAACCGCAGCATGATGTGCAGGTTGTAGGTCACTTCGTCTGCTTCGACACGGATCATCGACGGCCGCACGTCATTGATTGCGGCCACGAAACGTTCACGAGTCTCCTGCCCGAGGGCTTCCGGAAACGTTGCCTGAGCCTCCGAAAACAAATGTATCCAGAACGGATCCCCCCGCCCGACGAAGTTCTCCCACATCCGGGATTGCGACTCGTGAATTCCCAGCGAACACGACACCCCCATCGCCGTGCCAAACGCCTGGCGATCAAGCCCCTGTTCGTAAATCCCGTGTCCCGATTCGTGCATCGTGCCGAAGAACGCCCCCGGAAAATGATGCTCGTCGTAACGAGTCGTCAGGCGGCAATCGCCCGGACCAAACCCACTGCAGAACGGATGAGCGGCAACGTCGAGCCGCCCCTCTTCAAAAGAAAAGCCGATTCGCTTCGAAGCGGCCATCCCGAATTCCCGCTGTGCGTCGACCGGATACGAACGTGTCAGAATGTCGACCGGTGGTTGCACTTGACTGCCACGAATTGCATCGAGCAATTCGACCGTAGCAGCGCGAAGCGGCGAAAAGACTCCGTCGACCCATGAGGATGTCGCCCCTGGCTCATAATGGTCCAACAACGCGTCATAAGGTTCCCCACCATCACCAAAGCCGATAGCAGCCGCCTCTTCACGCTTCAGAACCACCACCTGCTCGAGGAACGGCAAAAACGCCGGAAAATCCTTTTCACGTCGCGCCGCCACCCACGCCTGCTGCGACAGGGTTGTCACCCGTGAGATCTCTTCCACCAATCGCCGTGGCAGGCAGGTCGCGCGGTTGTAGGCTCTGCGAGCTTCGCGGACATTGGCCGCTCGTGGCCCACCCGGCTCACCCAGTTCCTCCCCCTCAAGCTCCCCGATCAGGTCGCCCAGTTCCGGTTCGGTGGCTTCCTGGTGCGCCATACCGGCAAGCAGCGCCAACTGCTCTGCCCGGTGCGCAGCCCCACCGCTGGGCATGTAGGTCTGCTCGTCCCACCCCAGCACACTGCCGCACGATTCCAGCAACGCGACCTTACGAAGCCGCTCGACCAGAACGGCATAGCGATCGTCGGTCCCCGACATACTCACCTCCCTGCGGCGTGTCCGGCAGCCCAGTCATGATTCAGAGCGGTATCTTCCTGCTCCGTCCGAATCGGGCGCCACATAAGGTACCACCCTCTTCTCGCCGGCTCAAGCACCCATTTCCCCGGAAGGAGTGCCGAAATCGCCTTGGGCCAGGTTGCGAAACCCAACTCCAGGCCGCTCGCTCCTGTTCAAAACCCCTTGGCAGCAGCTTCATCCAATGGGTACATCGCCCGACCAAGACGAGTGAACGGAAGATCGGAGAACGACTGACTCAACAACCCTTTGGCATCAACGTTATAGATCGACCCGGCAACCGGCTCGAATCCACTTCGAAAATGACCTGTGGACTTCACGCAGATGTACCGGAATTCCTTCGGCTCCATCCCCAGCATGTGACACAAGGCCAAATCGACAGGTTGTTGTGGCAGGCTGATGACCACCACCGAGACCCCTCCCTGTTTCAGCCAGGCGGTGGGCCCCACCGAATCGGACACTCCTTTCCACATCGGACCGTCGTAGACGAAGTTTCCGTCACAGAGCCCCTCTACCACCGCCCGCATGTGCACGGGAGGCCCCAGATCGGTGTGAGATCGACCGCCCACCTGGACATCAATCACCGCACCCTCGCCGGCTTCATGCGCCTGGGCCGCAGCCTCAGCATCAACCACATACAACACCACCGACGGTTCACGACCGTCCCGTATGAACATTCTCAGCACTTCGGTGCCGTCTCCGGGTGCGCCCCCACCGGTGTTGTCTGCCTGGTCGGCCAGCACGATCGGATACGCCCCCTGGGCGTCACCCAGGGCGAGTGCTTCGCCGGGCGTCATCGTCTGCGAGATCCAATCCGACCGCCGATCCCAGACCCAGTCGGCCATCGCATCGGCTTCAACCCGGGCGGCAGCAAGGTTATCGTCCGTCACCACCACCGTGCTGGTACCGACCGCCGGACTGTCGACCCACTGGTACCCGACCCCGAGACTCGCCGACACCACTCCTGGACGATTGTTGGCCTCCACGACGCGTGCAACCGCTTCCGACATGGGTGGTTCGGCGTCGATCATTCGCGGCGCGCTCCACAACAACGGCAATTGCCGAAAAGCCATCGTCGGCCGCAACCGCCCCGCAAGCGTCTCCCCCATCAAGTCGGTGACGTGCAAGGCCCTCTCTCGCATATCCACGTGCGGATAGGTTCGCATCACTGCCAGAGCATCGGCAGGATCTGTCATTGCTTCGGTCAGATTGCAGTGGAGATCGTGGACCGACATCAGCGGAACATCCGGCCCCACCTGATCTCGCACCGCCTGCAGCACGGCCCCATCGGCATCATCGATCCCCTCGGCCGCAAATGAACCGTGCAGGCTCAGCAGCACCCCATCCACCGGCCCGCCGCGGCGGAGATCATCCAGCAATTCGCCCAGCATCGCGTCGAACGTTTCACGGGAAGCCGGTGGACCAGATGTCCCCTTGATCCATAGCAGCGGAGCGATTTCCCATTCACGTCCCCTCGCACCGTGCAAGTATCCGTCGACCACCGTGTTGGCATCTCCGGGGCGTTGCAGCAACTGGTCCGCAGGAAGGCGACGACGATCGAAAACCGACATCGGGGTCTCGCCCGGCAACAGCCCAGCCGTTTCGTGTTCGATTCCACCGATCGCTATGCGGGGGACAGCCATAGCAAAGTTCTCCGTGCCTGAAGGACCGCATCCTAACGAAAATCTCGTGAAGGCACCGCCACCCCTCCCAACATCTTCGACAGATCCGTCACACGTGAAACCAGCAGGTGAATCACCCCCTCCTGGTTCTGAACCGTGCCGAAGGCCATCAGTGCTGTCGCCGACCTCGCCGCCTTCCGGTACGTCTCCCAAACCTTCTGCCTGATGATCAGGTTGGCCGCCCCCGTTTCGTCCTCCAATGTCACAAACGTCACTCCCCGAGCACTCGAAGGCCTCTGCCTCAACAACACCAACCCCGCCACCGCCGCCCGTCGGCCATGCGAAACCTGTCTCAGCTTGACCGCCGTCGTTGCCCCCAATCGCTCGACACTCTCTCGAAGGCTCTCAAAAGGATGGCCTCGCAAGCTCAATCCCTGTGCCCGGTAATCCGCCACCACCTCTTCCGATTCACTCATGCCCGGCCACTCGACCGACTGGGATCCGATCACCCCACCCCACAAGGGCTGTTCCGATCGATCGGCCAGCGCATCCCACACCGCTTCCCGTCGCGCCACCTCCAGTGAGCCAAACACGTCAGCCCGTGCCAGCCGAACCATCCCCCCTTCCCCCAGCCTCACCCGACGCGCCAAATCTCCAACCGACCGGTAAGCAGCCCGCTCCCGCTCAGCCACGATTCGCCGGGCCACCGATTCGGACAGCCCCCGCACCGTCCTCAACCCCAACCTCAAAGCCGGCCCACGTCCCACCCGGTCGCCCGACACCGACCATCCTCGGCCCTTCGCATCTCCCTCGATCGTGCAGTCCCAATCGCTGTGATTGATGTCCACACCGAGCACCTGAACTCCGTGCCTGCGGGCATCCGCAATCAACTGGGCTGGCGCATAAAAGCCCATCGGTTGGCTATTGAGCAAAGCGGCTGTGAACTGGGCGGGGTGATACCGTTTGAGCCAGGCCGAAACGTAGACCAGCAGGGCAAAACTCGCTGCATGGGATTCCGGAAACCCGTATTCGCCGAATCCCCGGATCTGACGAAACACCCTCTCTGCAAACTCGACCTCGTATCCCCGTTCGACCATCCCCTGGACCAGTTGCCTGTGAAAGCGGTCGATCACCCCCGGGCGTCGCCAGGCCCCCATGGCTCGCCGTAGCTGGTCGGCCTGCCCGGGAGTGAACCCTGCGGCCACCACCGCCAACCGCATCGCCTGTTCCTGGAAAATCGGCACCCCCAGGGTCTTCTCAAGTACGCCGCGAATCGCGTCGTCGGGATAACTTGTCGGCTCCCGACCCGCTCGGCGCCTCAGGTATGGGTGCACCATATCCCCCTGGATCGGCCCGGGCCGAACGATCGCCACCTCGATCACCAAGTCATAAAAACACTTCGGCTTCAGCCTCGGCAACATGCTCATCTGCGCCCGGCTCTCGATCTGAAACACCCCCACCGTATCGGCAGAACCGACCATCCGGTAAACCGCCGGATCCTCTGGCGGCACACTCGCCATCGCATCATCGATGGTCTGCCCGGCCCCCCTGGCCCCGATCATCTCCAGGCAACGGTGAATGGCCGACAGCATCCCCAGGGACAGGCAGTCGACTTTCAGAATCCCCAACGTATCGAGGTCATTCTTGTCCCACTGGATCACCGTTCGACCGGCCATCGACGCGTTTTCAATGGGGACCAGTTCCGACAAACGCCCCCGCGTGATCACCATCCCCCCGACGTGCTGAGACAGGTGACGTGGAAATCCAAGAATCTCACGAACCAACTCGATCAACAGACGTCCCAGTCGCGATCCCGGGTCCAGTCCCGCCTCTCGGACCCGCTGCACGAAACTGTCGTCGTGCACACGGCCGACAGTCTTTGCCAACCGGTCGGTCCGGTCCAGGGACAACCCCAAAGCCTTTCCGACATCTCGCAGCGCCGAACGAGGCCGATAACGGATCACCACCCCGGTCATCCCTGCTCGTTCCCGACCGTATTTTTCGTAGAGATACTGCAGGACCTCTTCCCGACGGTCATGTTCGAAATCGACGTCGATATCGGGGGCCTCATCCCGCTCCTGGCTCACAAATCGCTCAAAAAGCACGTCAATCCGTTCCGGATCCACAGACGTGATCCCCAGGCAGAAGCAGACAACCGAATTGGCAGCTGATCCACGCCCCTGGCAAAGAATTCCGCGGCTGCGAGCGAAACGAACCAGGTCCCACACGGTCAGAAAATACGGCTCGTATTCGAGTTGGGCAATCAGTTTCAATTCATGATCAATCAACCGCCTGACCGAGGACGGCACTCCCGACGGATACCGCCTCGCCGCCCCCTCCCAGACCAGGTTCCGGAGCCGGTCTCCCAGGGTGGTCCCTTCAGGGCACAACTCCTCGGGGTACTCGTATTTCAACTCGTCCAGGGAAAACCTGCAGCGTTCGGCCACCTCCAGGCTGCGACTCACCGCGTCGCGATCACCTCCAACCAATTCCACCATCTCCTCGAACCCCTTCAGGCTTCGCTCGGCATTCACCTGGCGATGGAACCCCAGTCTCTCGACCGGGCACCCCTCCCGAATGGCCGAGAGCACATCGACCAACCGCTGCCTCGCGGGGTCGTGATAGAGCACGTCGGCGGTCGCCACCAGGGGCAATCCCGCACCCCGAGCCCAGCCGGACATCTGTCGCCACGCGCCCGCATCGTCCGGGCCACGACACAGCCCTGCAAGGGCATAGCCTCGATCCCCGAACAGTCCGGCAAATTTCTCAAGGAACGGCGTCACGCTCCCGTGCCCCCCATCACCTGCCACGCCCTCCGGCAACAACCGGTGCAGCAGCACTCCGGCCAAAAGCCCGCCGCCAGCCTCCTCAAGGTCCCTCCACCACAACCGGCACTCCCCCTTCCCCGCTCGTCTCCGCCCCAGCGTCAGCAGGCGACACAATGCCGCGTAGGACTCCCGATCCGGCACCCAGACCACCACCGGGGGCGAGTCTTCAAAACGGAGTCTCGCGCCACAAACGATCGACCAATTCCCATCGCCACACAATTCACGAGACGCCGCGTGCGCCCGTACCACGCCGGCCAGGCTGTTGACATCGGTGATCGCCAGCGACGCATGCCCCAGCCGGGCAGCCCTGGCCACCAGTTCGTCCGGATGCGAGGCCGCTTCCAGGAACGAATAATTCGTCCGGCAACACAGCTCGACATAACCCGCACGTGAAACGTTCGCACCTCGAGACCTCGATGGAAGCGGTTCCGGCATCACTCGAAGACCCCGTGCACGAACCAGTCTTCTTCACCGAGTTGCCGGAACACCCAGTACCACTCGCCCGTGTCGATCTCGACACGATAGTAGTCCCTGGCAACCTGCCGATCCGTCCACCAACCGGTCACAATCCGCTCGGGACCCCAGTACTGCAACACGCGGTGTGCTCGCCCTTCCCACTCAAAGCGAACAGGAGGCCCCTGGGAAACCACCGCCATTGCCTTGATCGCACGCGGCCCATTGATCAAACGCAACGGCCGCCGGGATGGCTTCATGCCGCCGCCGCTTGTCGTCGAATCTGAATGATGCAACGGCTCTTCCCAATCCAGCCCTGTCACCGGGCACAATTGCACCACAGACTCGGGAATCACGGCATCACGCAGCACCGGCCGTGCCACGGCGTTCCTTCCCAACCGGCTCACCAACCGTTCAACCAGGCTCCCCACACCTCGTCTCACTCGCCGGCAGGCCGCCTCGGCGTCCACGTCGAACAGCGTCTCCTGCGAACGTTCCGGCACCACCACCCCCTCGGCCGCGACCTCCAGTCGAGTCACCTGCCGAGGCCAACGGTGCCGCTGCATCCCCAGTCGCACCAGCCCCCACAGACGATCCACCTTCCAGCCGGGCTCGGCCAGCCCCGTCACCCATTTCATCCGACCGGGTTCTCCACACCTTTCCCGGCCGACCTCGTGACACACCCGGCACACCAGTCTCCACGTCACACGCCCCCGACTCCTCAACCCTTCGGACACCTCCACCACCAATTCCTGCAACACCTGCTCCAACCAATCTCCCCGACTGACCGGTTCTTCAAAATCCCTGTGCGCCACAACCGGCTCCGGCATCGGCAGACAGTCGAGGGGCTCATCAACCCGGCCAACCGCCCTGTCAATCCTCCACAGCGTCTGGTCACCAAACCGCCGCTTGATTTCCGGAGCGGGCAGATCGATCAATCGATCGGCACGATGCACCCCCAGTTCTCGCAACGCTCTCGCCACGCTGGCGTCGATCGCCAACGCTTCAACCGGCAGCCGTCGCACCCACTGTTCGTCTTGCCCCGGCGTCACCACCAGGGGGGCGTCCGGCTGGCCGGTCCAATGAGCCGCGTGCGCAATGGCCCAAGCTGCTCCAGGAGAACCGGCCACCGCAATTCTCACCCGGTAGCCTCGCTCCAGCCAGTCCCCCCGCATCGCCTCAGCCAGCCCGTGATCGTCTCCAAAGAGATGCCCGCACCCGGTGATATTGGCCAGCAATGATTCTGGGCGGGTCCGTGGATCCGATTGAGATGAACGGCCCCGCGGCCCCAGGGGAGGCAGGGCGACCCGAGGGGTAAACCGCCAGGCCCATTCACACTGACCGGCCAGCATCTCGCGATCACGATCGGAATTTGCCTCAACCACCTCCAGTCCTTCGGCCCCTTCCCCAGTTGGAGACAACAGCACAGCCCTCGCCTCCGTCAGCGGCATACCCGGACGCACCCCGCCGGCTGACGCTCCATCACAACAGGACTGCACCCGCTCACCACGGCCACCGTCCCTCGAGATCACCACCAATCGACGGCGGTCACCCGGTGGCCTGCACGCCAACCGGTGCTGCACAGTCCAGTCGGGAAAGTAGATGCAGGCCACCCGTTTCATCGTCCCACTCCAGCAACCACTCAGACCCGTCGTCCCCCGCTCCTCCTGCCCGATTCCGCAAAACGCTGACGACCCAACGTCGCCCCATCCGTTTGACGAAACTCCCTGCAGGCCCCTCGGCCTCCTCACAGGCCCCACTCCGCACCAAGAGGCTCACCGACGCCCACGACGCCTCCCCCAGCACCTCGGACGACCGCACCAGCATCCCCACACCTCCGCCCGCTTCAGCAGCCAGCTGCCATCGACGAAACACCCGACCCTCAATCCGACCAGCCCATGTCAACGTCACGTCGACAGCCGGACTCCGCAACGCCTGCTCGACCGCCCACATCCATTCGGCTTCCGACTTCGGATGAACCAGCAACACCCCCTGGGGTGGCAGCCCCAGTTCCGCCACCGCTGCCGGATAAAAACCACCATCCCGGTCGACGACCACAAGTGTTCCCATCATCCGGTTCTCCGGGTCCTGCATCAGCTTCCTGGCCGCCAACAACGCCAGTGTTGCTGCCCCCACACCCGGCCCTCCGGCACTGATCCATTCGAACACCCTCCCACGCCCCAACCCCCTGCCCGGCAACAGGCCTCCCAGGACTTCCTGCCCTGCCCCGGACACCTCGCTCTTCAACTCGGGCGGCCGACGTGACCGCTCCATCCGTCGGAGACGACGGGCCAGGGCACCAATCTGCTCCAGGCGAGACGACATGAGCACCACCAACCTGGGAATCACACACGGGGAATCGGGAAGCCGCGAGGGACTGGTACGTTATGAGACCCGGCGGACCACACCCACCACCACACCCAGAATCTTCACATCCCGGGCGTAGATCGGATCCAGATCGGCATTGGCCGGCTGCAGCCGAACTCGATCCTCTTCGCGATAAAATCGCTTCAACGTCGCTGCCTGACCTTCCAGTAACGCCACCACGGTGTCCCCCTGTCGACACCGGTCCGTCTGGCGAACCACCACGAGATCCCCGTCGTCGATGTGATCCTCGATCATCGAATCGCCTTTCACCCGCAAGACATAATGGCCGTCGCGGTTGAACAACGCATCGAAATCAATCCGTTCATCCTGCTCGATTGCCTCGATAGGACTCCCCGCGGCGATCACCCCCGCCAGTGGCAAGCCCACGCGGCTTGCCTGGCCAGCCAGTGCCGTCTCTTCACCTAACAGGCGAATCGATCGACTTTTGCCCGGATCTCGCACAATCAATTCGTGACGTTCCAACGTTTTCAGATGCCGATGAACACTCGTTGGCGATCGGTCCCCAACATGGCGAACGATGTCACGGACGGAAGGAGCATATCCACGAGTCTCCAACTCGCTGCGAATGAACTCCAGGATCTGGTTCTGACGATCGGAAAGAGGTCGCAGCGGAGGCTCGAGACGGTTCGAATCCTGCCCTCCCCCGGGTTCGTCGCCCTCCCCTCGTCGTTGCTTTCCAACTTGTGCATTCATGTCGCTTCCCCTGTCGTGACATGCAGATGTTGTCGAATCGGATGTAAACGACTGTATACATGAGTGTACGTTTGTTTTCAACGCTCATTTTGCGAACATAGTGGTCCCAGACAACCCGACCTCTGTCGCATCACCGACGGCCGATCTGCTATCGTGTCCACACCGTGCCTCGTAGCGCGACATCTGCTCACCAATTCGCCTTCCAGGACCAACGGAATGAGACGCCACTGTCTTTCCGTCCGGACGCTTTCGTTGGTTTTGGCCTCATTTGGCCCGACCCTCACAGCTGCCGAACCTCCGCTCCCCGAAACGATCAATTTCAACCGCGACATCCGTCCGATCCTCTCCAACCTCTGCTACCACTGCCACGGCCCGGACAAAACCAAGCGGCAGGCCAAGATGCGGTTTGACACCCGCGAAGGCCTGTTCGCCAAGAGGGGCGACCACCGCGTGCTCGTTCCGGGTAAGCCGTCAGCCAGCACCATCTATCAACGGGTGAGTTCCAAGGACCCTGCCGAACGGATGCCTCCATCCGACTCCGGACTGTCCATCACCAAGCGACAAACCCGATTGATCGAGAAATGGATTGCCCAGGGAGCCCGTTGGCAACCCCACTGGTCATTCATCCCACCGGTCCGCCCCGCCCTGCCCAGCGTCAGTCGCCCGGACTGGCCACGAAATGCGATTGATCACTTTATCCTGTCTCGGCTCGACAGGGCCGGTCTGACGCCATCCCCTGACGCCGACCGCACCACGTTGCTGCGACGTCTCCACCTGGACCTCACCGGCCTGCCCCCCACTCCGCGCCGGATCCTGGCCCACCTCTCCGACACGCGACCCGGCGCTTACGAACGGGAAGTCGACCGACTGCTCGCCTCCCCGCGTGCCGGCGAACATCTCGCCGTCGACTGGCTTGATGCCGCACGCTACGCCGACACCAGCGGGTACCAGAACGACGGACCTCGTTCGATGTGGCGTTGGCGAGACTGGGTCCTCGAAGCCATCAACGGCAACATGCCATTCGATCGCTTCACCATCGAACAACTCGCCGGAGACCTCCTGCCCAACCCGACTCTCAACCAACTGATCGCGACCGGGTTCAACCGCAATCACCGCGGCAACAGTGAAGGCGGAGTGATCCCCGAGGAGTACCAGGTCGAGTACGTCGTCGACCGGGTCGACACCACCGCCACCGTCTGGCTTGGCCTCACTCTCAAATGTGCACGCTGCCACGAACACAAGTACGACCCGATCTCACAAAAGGAGTTCTACCGGGTCTTCGCCTATTTCAACAACATTCCCGAACACGGCCGTGCCATCAAGGAAGGCAACTCCCCTCCCTACATCAAGGCCCCCACCCCCGTGCAACAGCAACAGCAGAAAACGCTGATGAGCGAAATCTCTGATGCTCGCCGGACACTGCTGAAGCTCCAACCACTGCTTGCCGCTGCTCAGAGCAAATGGGAGGTCTCCGACGCAACAACACTTCCCGCCGAAACCGACTGGTCGATCACTGACGGACTTCTGGCCCACTTCCCGCTCAACGGCACCCTGACCAACACGGCCGACCCCAAACAGCCAGTGCAACCGCTTCCAGCCGAGGCCGATTATGCTGTCGGCCAGGTTGGACGTGCGGCCCGCCTGGCCAACGGGTCTCACCTGGCCACCGACAAATCCGTCGCCAAGTTCCTCTACCGCGACCACATGACTCTCTCCACGTGGTTCCGACCCGACCAGGTGAAGAGCGGCACGGTGATCTCCAAGATGACCGACGAACCACGCGGAAGGGGTTACTACGTCGACCTGGACGACGGACACATCCGCATCAACCTGGTCGCACGCTGGCTGGACGATTCGATCCGAGTTCGCTCGGTTCAACCGATCGTCGCCGACCGCTGGTACCACCTGGCGGTCACATACGACGGCAGCCGTGTCGCAAAAGGCATCACCTTGTACCTGGACGGCAAGCCGGCCCGCCTGACCGTCGACCTGGACTTCATCAACCAGACCTACAATGCCGACGAACCCCTGCGACTGGGTGCCGGTGGCGGTCCCGCCGGAAATTTCTCCGGGCTGATCGACGACGTCCGTATCTACACGCGAGACCTGTCGGCCACCGAGATCTCGATCTTGGCCACCCCCCAGAGAATCCGCCAACTGATCAAGATCCCAGCCCCCAAGAGAACGCCCGGGCAATTCGCCAAGCTCCGCGCCTACTACGTCGCCAAACACGCGTCCCCGGCTCACCGCATTGCGGCCAACCGACTGCCCAAACTGCAACGGCAGGCCCGGTCATTCCTGGCCACTGTCCCCACCGTGATGGTGATGAAGGAATTGGCCCAGCCTCGCAAAACACAGGTGCTCATCCGCGGACAATATGACCGACCAGGAGAGCCGGTCGTCGCTGGCACGCCGCAGGCCCTGCCCTCACTGCCCGAGAAAAGCCCGCCGAACCGCCTGGGACTGGCCCGCTGGCTGGTCAGCAAGCAAAACCCGCTGACGTCACGAGTGATCACCAACCGGCTGTGGCAGCGAATCTTCGGATCCGGGCTCGTACGCACCGCGGAAGATTTTGGCTCCCAGGGCGAACAGCCATCCCACCCGGAACTGCTTGACTGGCTGGCCACCGAATTCCATCGGACCAACTGGGACAGCAAGTCACTGATCCGTGCGATTGTCACCAGCAGCACCTACCGTCAGACCTCCCGGTCCACGCCAGCCCTGTTGGACCGCGACCCCGAAAACCGATTGCTGGCCCGCGCCCCCCGATACCGTCTTTCCGCCGAGGTCATTCGCGACCAGGCACTCTATTCGGCCGGACTCCTCAACGAGCAAATCGGCGGCCCCTCCGTCCGCCCCTATCAACCCGCTGGCCTGTGGAAAGAAATCGCGTCCACCACCGACTACAACCAGTCCACAGGAAGCGACCTGCACCGCCGCAGCCTTTACACCTACTCCAAGCGGACCGTCACCAACCCGACCATGCTGGCTTTCGACGCCAGCACTAGAGAGGCCTGCATCGTCCGCCCGTCCCGGACCAACACTCCACTGCAGGCCCTGACACTGATGAATGACGTCACGTTCACTGAAGCCGCCCGGGCACTGGCCGAACGCGTGCTTGTCGCCCCAAAAGACAACGACTCCGAGCGGTTGCAGTACGCGTTTCTGCTGACCGTATCCCGTTTGCCCACCGCTGCCGAGTCGACCATCCTGCTGTCCAACCTCAAGTTCCAACGCGACGCTTTCTCCAATGCTCCCAAGTCTGCCGCCAAGCTGGCCGGAATCGGAGATGCGCCACGCCAGAAACATCTCGATCCGCTCGATGTCGCCGCCTGGACCGCCCTGTCCAGCCTGCTGTTGAATCTCGACGAATCCATCAGCCGCGAGTAACCGATGGACAACACATTGTTTGCCCCACCGCAACCACTCGATGACCATCTTGCCATTCAACGGCGAGCATTTCTCGGACGATCGGCGGCCGGACTGGCTGCCGTCTCGACGCTGCTCGCCGAAGACGGCCTGGCCGAAAAGCCCGCCCCCGAACCGGGCCTTGGGGACCTCCCCCACTTTGCGGGCAAAGCCAAGCGAGTCATCTATCTCTTCCAGTCCGGCGCGCCATCGCAGCTCGACCTCTTTGACTACAAACCCCAACTCAACAAACACCATGCCGCCGACCTTCCCGACTCCATCCGAAAGGGCCAGCGACTGACAGGGATGACATCCAAACAGGAACGTTTCCCCGTCGCGCCCTCCACTTTTTCTTTCGCCCAACATGGGGAGAGTGGCCAGTGGCTCAGTGAACTGCTTCCGCAGACCGCGCAGATTGCCGACCGCATCAGCATCCTCAAGACGCTGCACACCGAAGCGATCAACCACGACCCGGCCATCACGTTCATTCAGACCGGAGCTCAACTTGCCGGCCGCCCCAGTTTTGGCTCCTGGCTCTCTTATGGGCTCGGCAGCCTCAACCGGGACCTGCCGGCCTTTGTGGCGATGGTCTCGGGAGCCGGAGGCCAACCGCTTTACGACCGGCTGTGGGGCAGCGGTTTTCTTCCCACCAAATTCCAGGGCGTCAAGTTTCGTTCCGTTGGCGACCCCGTCCTGTTCCTTTCCAACCCCACCGGCCTCGATTCCAGGGTGCGGCGCCGATTCCTGGACGACCTGTCTCGCCTCAACGACCTCAAGCTCAAGCAGCAAGGTGACCCCGAAATCAGCACTCGAATGGCCCAGTACGAACTGGCCTTCCGGATGCAGACCTCCGTCCCGGAACTCACCGACACCTCCAAGGAACCCGACCACATCTTCAAGCTCTACGGAGAAGATTCCCGCAAGCCCGGCACTTTCGCATCCAACTGCCTGCTGGCTCGCCGCCTCTGTGAACGAGGAGTCCGGTTTGTGCAGCTGTTCCACCGGGGCTGGGATCAGCACGCAACGTTGCCCAAGAAGATCGCTGAACAATGTGCGTCCACCGACCAGGCCAGCGCCGCCCTGGTATTAGACCTTGCCCAACGGGGGTTGCTCAAAGACACCCTGGTGGTTTGGGGAGGAGAATTTGGCCGAACAGTCTATTGCCAGGGCCGACTGACCAAGACCGATTATGGTCGAGATCACCACCCGCGATGCTTCTCGATCTGGGTTGCCGGAGCTGGAATCAAACCCGGAGTCACCCATGGCACAACCGACGACTATTCGTACAACATCGTGGAAAACCCCGTTCACGTGCATGACCTGAACGCCACGCTGCTGCATTGCCTGGGAATCGACCACCAGCGATTGACATTCAAGTACCAGGGGCGGCGACACCGCCTGACAGACGTGCACGGCAACCTGGTCAGGGACATCTTGGCCTGAGACGTCACACCACCTGCAGGTGCCATCTTGCCGCTCCGCTCTAAACTCCCCGCGTCTTGATAACCTTTGGCCTCGCGTCGGACTTTTGAGGCGGCCTGGCTGGCCTCCGTCGTGGCGTTGCCTTGCGGTCTGGCCCGAGCAACCCCGAGAGCGTCTTCTGCGCTTCGCCGAGTTGCTTGAGCACCTCTCGCAGCTCTTCGGGCTTCGTCTGCGGTTGCGCTGAGAGCTTCTGCAGCCTCTCGACGGCCTCACCCAGCTTTTGCTGAGCACTCTCGACCCGTTGCTGCCAGCCACCAATGCCAGGCGGCAGCGGAAGAACTCCGGCCCCACGGTTCAATGGCAGTGCTCGCCGACCACCGTTCCTGACCCGAGGGGGAAACGCCCCAACACGGATCCTCAGTGGATTGTTCACAGCATACTGCTGATACAGCTTGGCGGCTTCCGGGTCCGCCTTCTTCAGCTCGTCGGCCGAACCCGCTTTGACTTCACGAGTCACGGGCTTCCCTTTGGCCATCGTCGTGATCTTGATGCGAATGTCCTTGCCGTTGAGATCGGAGATGGCAATCTTTCGGTCCGGCTCGGTCACTTCGATTGTCCTTTGTCCATTGATAACGCGAGTCGAGACCCGGGTACCATTGCGAACCTGGATTCTTCCGAGTTGCCGAGCCGTTCCTCGCCCGCCAGGTTTTGGATCGGCCTTCGGAAGGGCGGCCTCCGCACGGCGTGCCACCTTCGGGTTTTTGTTCTCTGACAGCCGCTTCAATGCCGCCTCTGCTGCGACTTTTACGGGCTTGTCACCCGAAACCAGCAGTTGCCTGAGAACGGCGATGCACCGTGTGGTCCGTTCGAGATCATCACCTTCGGCAGCCTTAGCAACTGGCTCGATCGCCGCCTGTCCGGCCGCCACCAGTTGCCGGGATGCCGCCCGCCGCTCCTGAAAATCACGGCTGGTCAACTGTGACACCCAACCGGCTATCTGCCCGGCTGTCGCCGTCGGCCGCTTGGCCGGTGAGGGAGAGTCGCCGGCCTTGTCAGTCGGTTCGGCCTGCGCCCACGCGACCCCGAGCAACACCAGCCAACCGGCAGCCATCCATGCTGCCTTCAACGTCCTCCGCTCAAAACAGTCCACGAGCCATCCTCCAGGCGTGCGTCATCACGACGGGATCGAATTCCCCAACGAATTTTGACCGAGGTGGCTACCAGTCGCAAGAGGTGAATCTCCTCCGGCACGGCGTTACCATGCACCCCCGCCGACACCATGGACTCCCTGACGATTACCAACATGGCTTCACGCACACTCTCACTGACCATCGGCCTCCTGCTGACCGTCTCTGCCGCATCATCCGCAGCCGACGAACCCAAGAGACCGTATGGCATCGCCCGCCGTACCGCCTGGACGACCTCCCGGATCACCGGGTCACCCGAACCGCCACCACCGTTCGCCACCCGGCCAATATTCCCCAAGCTCCGCTTCAATGACCCGGTCATCCTGACTCACGCGCCGGGCACCAGCCGCCTGTACGTCGTCGAACTCAAGGGCAAGATCCTCACGTTCGACCCTCGAAAGTCACCACAGACCTCCGACCTGGCCGTTGACCTCGGACCAGCCATCGAAGGGCTGACCCAGATCTATGGCCTGGCCTTTCATCCGCAATTCGAAAAGAACCGTCACTGTTACATCACGTACGTCCGGAAATCCGGCGACCCCGATGGGACGGTGGTCTCCCGATTTACCGTCAGCAACACCGACCCACCTACGATTGACCCCAAAACCGAAACCACGGTGATCCGCTGGCTGGCCGGTGGACACAACGGTGGATGCCTGGATTTTGGCCCCGACGGTTACCTCTACATCAGTGCCGGAGACGGTGCCGGCGCCTTCCCTCCGGACAGCCACCGCAACGGACAGAACCTGTCCACATTGCCATCCACCATCATGAGAATTGACGTTGACCATCCGTCCGGCCAACGGCCCTACTCGATTCCCGACGACAATCCGTTCATCAACACACCCGGCGCCAGGCCGGAGGTCTGGGCGTATGGATTCCGCAATCCCTGGAAGATCACGTTTGACCCTTCCAACGGCGCCCTGTGGTGCGGCGATGTCGGCTGGGAAATGTGGGAGATGATCTATCGGGTCCAGAAGGGAGCCAATTACGGGTGGAGCATCGTCGAGGCGTCACAGTCGGTGCATCCCGAATGGGATCGAGGCCCGACGTCCATCTCTCCACCGGCCGTCGCACACTCTCACACCGAATCCCGCTCGATCACCGGTGGCGAGGTGTACACCGGCCGACGCCTGAAGTCCCTGACCGGTGCATACATTTACGGTGATTACGTGACCGGAAAAATCTGGTCCGCTCGCCATGACGGAAGCCGCCTGACCGAGTCCCGGGAACTGGTCGACTCCACCCTGCAGATCGTCTGCTTTGGAACGGACCACGACGGCGAACTCTACATCGTCGACTATGTCAGCGGGGGCCTTCATCGCCTGGTGCCCACTGGCACAAAGACATCCAACCGCAACTTCCCTCGCAAGCTGAGTGACACCGGGTTGTTCACAACCACCAGCACACACCGCCTCGCACCGGGAGTGATCCCTTACTCGGTCGGTGCCGCTCCGTGGGCTGATCACGCTGTGTCGGAACGGTTCGTCGCACTGCCGGGCACCACCCAACTTGGCGTCCACAAGTCATCGAACATCCAAATCGGTAACGTCGCCGGCCAGTGGGCCTTCCCGGTTGACGGCGTTCTGGCCAAGACGATCTCGCTGGACCTGGTCGCCGGTGACGCCCGTTCGAGACGTCGCATTGAAACCCAGGTACTGCACTACACCGGCCAGTCGTGGCAGGCGTACAACTACATCTGGAACGACGCCGGAACCGACGCCGTCCTGGCCGACAACCAGGCTTCCGACCGCCAGTTCACCGTCACAGATCCGTCCGCCCCCGGCGGGAAACGAGTGCAGACGTGGCACCACGCCAGCCGCACCGAATGCATCCTCTGCCACACGACCCGTGGAGGCTCGATCTACGGGTTCACACCGTCCCAACTCAACCGTGACCACGATTACGGTACGGTTGTCGACAACCAGATCCGCACGATGACTCACATCGGCCTGATCTCCGCCCCGTTGGCCAAGGTCCCTGCCACGATGCCCGACCCGACCGACTCCACCCTTCCGCTGGAAACTCGTGCCCGGGCGTACTTGCATGCCAACTGTGCCACGTGCCACCGCCGTGGTGGCGGCGGCACGGCGGCCATGGACATCCGGTACGACTTCTCCCTCAAACAGTCCAACCTCCTCGGCGCCCGTCCCACCCAGGGCACATTCGGCATGCTGGCAGCCCGCGTGATGGCCCCAGCAGCCCCCTACCGCTCGGTCCTGCTCTATCGCATGGCCAAGCTTGGCAGAGGCCGCATGCCCCACTTCGGCTCGCAGATTGTGGATCGGGCGGGTCTCCAACTGATTCACGACTGGATCGCCTCTCTCGACCCCAAGCTCGCCCCAGCCGGCAGTGGTGACAAATCCTCGGCCGCTCTCCGCAAACGTCATGACCAACTGCTGGCTGAGCTCAACCGGGTCGACCTGCCCCTCAAGCGCCGCACAACCGCCATTCAGCAGTTGTTGACCTCCTCGAGCGGCGCCCTGCAGCTGGCCATCGCCGTCGACCGCCCCGGCCACACGCTGCCCTCAGCGACCATCAAACTCGCCATACAGCTCGGCGGAACGCATCCGGACATCCGAATCCGTGATCTTTTTGAACGATTCCTTCCGCACAACAAACGCGTCAAAAGGCTCGGCGCCACGGTCCAGGCTGCTCAGATCCTGCGCATCCCGGGCAACGCATCGGCCGGCCGCATCCTCTTCACAAAAGCCGCCGGTGTCCAATGTCGCAATTGCCATCGCGTTGGCAAGCAGGGCAAGGCCGTCGGCCCCGACCTCGACGGAATCGCCAAGAAGAACGACCGCCGGGCCTTGCTGGACTCAATTCTTCAGCCCTCGAAGAAAGTCGACCCCAAATTCCGCGCCTACCTGGTGGAAACTGTCCAGGGCCGTGTTCACACCGGCCTGCTGGTCTCGAAATCCGACAAGGCTGTTGTCCTCCGGGACGCCACGGGCAAAGACCTCCGTGTTGCTGCCGAGGATATCGAGATGATTGTCGCTCAACCCAAGAGCCTGATGCCCGAGTTGCTGGTCAAGGATATGACCGCCCAGCAACTGGCCAACCTGCTCGCCTTTCTGGAGTCACTCAAGTGAATCCCGCCCGCACACGACTTCTGCTCGCCGCCACCGTCGCATCACTGTTGGCCGCTGGCTCATTGTTCAACGCCACACCGCCGGCCCGGGCACAGGCTGAAAAAAAGGCGGCCAAGCCCATCCAGAGAAAAGTCGGCTGGACCACCTCCCGGGTGATCGGAACGCCGGAACCGCCATCGCCGTTCCTTGCCGAACGCCGGTTCCCCAAACTGTCGTTCACCAACCCCGTCGAGATGCGCCCCATCCCGGGAACCGACCGCCTGCTGGTGATGCAACTCAACGGCAAAATCTTTTCGTTCCCCGACCGGCAGGATGTGACGAAGGCCGACCCTGTCCTGGACCTGAAACAGCACAAGCCACAACCCAGCAACGCCTACGGCTTCGCTTTTCACCCCGACTTTCTCAAGAACCGAACCTGCTACATCTCCTACATCCAGGGCCCGCAAGCCACAGGCACCAAGGTCTGCCGCTACCGTTTCCGGAGCATGAATCCCCCGACCATCGACCTGGCGAGCCGGGAAGAGGTCTTCAACTGGCCCTCCGGTGGCCACAACGGAGCCGCAATGCGTTTCGGCCCGGACGGTTTCCTCTACATCACCGCCGGCGACGGAGTCGGCCCGAACCCCCCCGACCCCCCCAACAATGGCCAGGACTGCAGCAACTACTTCTCCACCCTGATCCGCATCGATGTCGACAACACCGATCCCGGCCGCAAATACCGTGTGCCGGCGGACAATCCGTTCATCAACACCAAGGGCGTATTGCCGGAGATCTGGGCCTTCGGGTTCCGCAACCCCTGGAAACTCTCCTTCGACCGCAAATCCGGCGACCTCTTTGTCAGTGATGTCGGCTGGGAACTGTGGGAGTTCATCTACCGAGTCCAGAAGGGCGGCAATTATGGCTGGAGCATTGTCGAGGGACGACAGCCGGTGAACACGCACTTCGAACGCGGCCCGACACCGATTCTGCCACCGACTGTCGATCACCCTCACAGTGAATCGGCGTCAATCACGGGGGGCGAGTTCTACTACGGAAAACGATTGCCCACGCTGGCTGACCAGTACGTTTACGGTGACTACGAGACCGGCAAGCTCTGGTCATTCAACTGGGACGCCAAGCAAAAGAAGGCTGTCAACAAACGCGAGTTGGTCGACACATCTCTGCGGGTCATCTGCTTCAGCTATGACACGTCCGACGACCTGCTGTTCATGGACTACGCCGGCGGTACGATCCACCGCCTGGCCCCAAACCCCGATCGCGGCCAACCCAGCCGATTCCCGCGACAACTGAGCCAAACCGGCCTGTTCGCCTCGGCATCCGACCATCAGCTGGCCCCCGGCGTCACGGCGTATGAGACCGCAGCCTCGCCGTGGCACGACGGCGCCACCACCTCCCGGGCAATTGCGGTCCCCGGCACACAACCCATCGGTTCCAAGGGCAAGTGGCAATTCCCCGCCGGCACCGTGCTGCTCAAGACACTCTCGCTGAACATCAGCGACAAGGGGCGAAACCGTTCCAGGCGGATCGAGACCCAGCTCATGCACTACGACGGAGACGCCTGGCGAGGTTACGGCTACCGGTGGAACGATGACGAGACCGACGCCACCCTGGTCGACTCGGCCGGACTCGACGCCCACTTCCAGGTCTCTGCCCCAGGCTCCAAGGCACCCAGGCGGCAGACCTGGCACTTCGCGTCTCGCGTCGAATGTGTCCGCTGCCACAACCCGTGGAGTGGACACCTGTTGGGCTTCAATCCCGGCGGGCTCGACCGCCCCACACCCGGAGATTCCAACGCCACCAACCAGTTGACTTCCCTGTCCGAACTCGGACTGTTGGTCCCGGCCGTCACAGGCTCAAAGACCCCGCCACTGGTTGACCCCTACGACACAGCCCAGTCAACGGACCGACGGGCTCGCAGCTTCCTGCACGTCAATTGTTCACACTGCCATCGACTCCATGCCGGCAGTGCCGTACTGGCCTACATGCACAGCGACCTGACGCTGGCTGCAACCCGTATGCTGGACGCCAAGCCCACCCAGGGTACCTTCGGCATCCGAGACGCCCGCATCATCGCACCCGGAGACCCGTTGCGGAGCATACTCTTCCTGAGAGTCTCGAAATTGGGACGCGGTCGCATGCCGCACATTGGATCCGAGGTTGTCGACCGTGTCGGCGCCGATCTGATCGGAGACTGGATCGCCGACCTGCCCGGATCCGACATCCCTGTCGCCCGGTTCACCGACGCCCAGAAACACACCCGGATCGAGGCGCGATCCAACGTCCGACTGCTCGAGAGCTCCGGAGATTCCGTCCCTGCACAGTTGCTGGACCGCTCCCTGGCCTCCACGTCTACCGCACTCCTGTTGCAACAGCGGCTGGACAACGCCGGTTCCAAGTTCTCCGCAAAGGCTCGCCAACAGATCATCGCCAAGGCCGTCGCACACGATGACGTCACAACCCGCGACCTGTTCGAACGGTTCATTCCGGAAGAACGCCGCGTCAAACGTCTCGGCCGCGTGATCCAACCCGCAGCACTGCTGGCGATGAAAGGCGATGCCGCCAAAGGCGCAAAACTGTTTGCGGCATCACAGAGCGTGCAATGTCGCAACTGTCACCGCGTCGCCGGCAAAGGCAAGTCGGTTGGGCCGGACCTCGACGGCATCGGCAAGAAATACGGTCGCAGCGAATTGCTCGACCAGGTCCTCAACCCCTCCCGAAAAATCGAGCCCAAGTATCTCACCTACATTGTCGAGACAACTGCGGGCAAGGTGCACACCGGACTGTTGGCCCGGAAATCGGACAAGGAGGTTGTCCTTCGAGACGCCAAGAACCAGGAGACAGTCATTCCCGCAGACCAGGTCGAAGAACTGGTTGCTCAACGAAAGAGCCTGATGCCCGAACTGTTGCTCAAGGACATGACCGCGCAACAGGTAGCCGATCTCCTGGCATTCTTGGCGTCCCTGAAAACGCCGCAAAAAACGCCTTAACCAAACCACTCGGCCGAACCGTCTTCTCCAACAGACCCTGCCACCTGCTGGTCCTGTTTGACTCGCCAGGCATCCGACCTTGCTGCCCCCACAAGCGAGTCACTCCACCGTCTCAACACACTGGGCCTGATTCCACAGTTTGAACTTGACGGCCCTCGGCCCCAGGGCACAATTCGCGGCCGCGCGGCTCACCATTTCGAGAGGAACACAATGGAGCGCTTGGAATCCGTCGATCGACTGGTTATTCAGCAGCGGAAAGAATGGGGCGAAATCCTCACCGGCTTTGAAACCAAAAACAAGTACGAGGTCTCAGACCAGGACGGAAATTCCCTCTATTTCGCAGCAGAGGTGGGCGGGTCGCTGTTGCTGAGGCTGTTCCTGAAAGCAGCACGTCCGTTCAGAGTGATGGTCGTCGATTCGGAGAGCCGGACGATCGTCGAGATTCGTCGCCCCTTCCGCTTCTATTTTCACGAAGCAGACATCGTGGATGCCGACGGGCAACTTCTCGGGAAAATCGTCAAACGGTTCACACTGGCACGCCGGGTCTATTCGGTCACCGACCCATCCGGCGAAGAAATCTTTCAGTTGTTTGGCCCGCTGTTGAAACCGTGGACGTTCCAGATCATGCAGAATGAGATGGAACAGGGGCGAATCACCAAGAAATGGAGCGGGCTGGCCAAGGAGGCCTTCAGCGACGCCGACAACTTCGGTGTCACGTTTCCCCGCGACTGGGAACCCTCGACCAAAGCGATCTTCCTGGGCGCGGTCTTCCTGATCGACTTCGTCCATTTCGAGAACAAGGGCAACTGACCCCGTCCATCTCCCCGCGGTCACCTGTCGCCCGAAACACCCTTCAGCAGGCGTTCCCATTCGCGACATTCGCGGCGTGGTGCGAACACACTCCGCAAAGCAGCACACCGTGCCGAGATCGCGTCGTAAAATTCGCCCTGTCTTTCGGCCTCCAGCAACTGCCGTCGCAGTTCCTGGGCGTCGCCCGCCCCAAAGAAACCGGGATAATCGGCTCCCAACAGCCCAATCGACCCGCTGATCCGGGTCGACAGCACCGGGGTCCCGGCCGTGATCGACTCGCCGACGACGTTGGCTCCGCCTTCCATGTGACTGGTCAGAACCATCAGCCGGCTGCGGGCCAGCACCCGCATCACCTGCCAGTGTGGCCGACTGCCCAGCCACCGATAGCGATCCGGCCGTCGTGCCATCTCGGCCTCCGCACGACTCCTCATCCGTTCACTGAGTGCGCCGCCCAGGTGCACAACACGTATTCGCGAATCGGCAGGCAGCTCGGACACGGCGCGGGGAAGCAGAAAAGGATCTTTGACCGGACGCAGATGACCAATCAGCGCGACCTGCCACCAGCGGCGAATCTTTCCCGGAATCGTTCTCGGAGAAACCACCGACTGATGAATCACGTGGCATTTCTTGTGGAGTCGCCGCTCGAGCAGTGTTTTCCCATGCTCCTGCAACAACACGATGCGGTGTGCAACTTCCAGAACCTGTTGGCCTCTCACGGATGTGGCGAGATCCCGATAAAGATCCGTCCCGCTCAGGGCGACAACCAGACGCCCATCAGGAACTTCCCGAACGTATCGCAGGGCACTGCGGGCGGTTTTGTGAGCATGCACGGCCACCAGGACATCACAGTCCTGCCCGTCGTACCCGTCGACGATTTCCACGACGTGCCCCATTGACCGCAACAGTCGCCGCCAACGCTTCGCCGTCACGCGGTTTCCGCTCCTGCGACCGGCGGCCCTGGGCACCACGATCTGAATTGTCAATCGCGTCGACGACATACCCGAGTTGCTCCGAAACACTTCTCGGAGAAGGGGCCTAACCGGTGAAGACCAACGACACGTCCGTTTTCGCAGTCACTTCACCCACGATGGCCGCATATTCCGCACCCGTCTCTCGACATCGGGACACCAGCTCTTCCGAACGCGCCGGGTCAACACTGATCAGCAATCCGCCGGACGTCTGGGCGTCAAAGGCCATCTCCAGACCTCCCGCATCAGCAGCCTCTTCAATCCGCATCAACGACTCCACAGCGCTCCGATTGGTTTTGCTCGCCCGGGTATGATTCCCTTCGGCCGCCAGGCCTGCAGCCCCTGGCAGCACCGGCAATCGCGTCGTGTCAATCACAACAGTCACGTCACTAGATTGCGCCATTTCCCCGGCATGTCCCGCCAGGCCGAATCCGGTGATGTCCGTCGATGCCGACGCCCCAACCGCTTTCGCCGACTGGCTGGCCCCCTGGTTGAGCATCGCCATACTTGCTGCCGCCGTCTCAAGAACACTATCCGGACACCGATTCTTCTTGAAAGCGGTCGTCACAAAACCGGTCCCCAGCGGCTTGGTCAGAACCAACTGGTCCCCTGGCCTCGCATCGCCGTTGGTCATCAACTCCTCAGGAGTCGCCACCCCGGTGACACTCAAGCCGTACTTGATCTCCGTGTCTCGTACAGTGTGCCCCCCTGCGATCACCGCGCCGGCCGCCATCACCCGTTCGGCTCCTCCGGCCAGGATCTTGTTGAGGGTCGACAGGTCCTCCTTGTCGTCGGGAAACCCGACGATATTCAGAGCTGTCTTGGGTGTTCCACCCATCGCAAAAATGTCGCTAAGGCTATTGGCCGCAGCGATCTGTCCGTAAAGGTACGGATCGTCAACAAGCGGTGGGAAGAAATCCAGCGACACCAACATGAGCAGGTCGTCACGCAACCGGTAAACACCAGCATCGCTGAACCCTTCGGCCCCGACCAACAGGTCCGGGTCGTCAAACTTCGGCAAACCGCGCACGACCTGCGCAGTCCCCTCCTGGGGCAACTTGCCGGCTCAGCCGGCGCAACTGGCCCAATCCACCAACCGCTTCTTACGTCCGAACAATGGCATGGGATCTCCGCGATTGCTGCGAATTCTGTCATCCAGTAACTGGCGGATTGTAAGCCGACCGTGACGACAAGCCAACATGGGCCGGGATCGGTATGATGCCCGTGCGTCAACTGTCGCTCACTTTGCAGTTCCTTGAGCACCATCACCATGCCACTCACCGACCAGGTCGCGATAGTCACCGGAGGAGGTCGCGGCATCGGCTTGGCCTGTGTCCGCGCCCTCGCAGACGACGGCGCCTCGGTGGTGATCGCCACTCCCGAAGATGCTGAACGATCCGCAACCGTGGCCGAACTCGAAGCCAATGGTCATGCGGCGCTGGGAACCTCGACCGACGTCACGTCCGAGAGCGATCTCGCCGAATTGGTCTCCGCCACCCTCGACCGCTTCGGCCGCATCGACATCCTCGTCAACAACGCGGGGATCATCGGCCCGACCGCCCCGATGCAGGATGTCAACCGTGACGACTGGGAAGCGGTAATGAATGTGAACGTCACGGGCGTCTACCTGGCGTGCAAGGCGATTCTCCCACACCTGCTCGAACAGGGATCCGGCCGCATCATCAATATCGCCTCGGTCGCCGGCAAAATCGGCTTCCCCCTCCGCAGCCCCTACGCCGCATCAAAATGGGCCGTCATCGGCTTGACGAAGTCGCTGGCCGTTGAGGTCGGCTCGGCGGGCATCCTGGTCAACGCCGTGTGCCCTGGCCCCATCGACGGCCCCCGTATGGATGCCATCATCCAGGCCAAGGCCGAAACGATCGGCCAACCGGCTCAACAGGTCCGTGATCAGCTCGAGAAAGACACGCTGCTGGGCCGCTTGATTCCTGCCGAACACATCGCCGACATGGTCGCCTTTCTGGCATCCGACCGAGCGACGAGCATCACCGGACAGACGCTCGACGTGAATGCCGGCCACCTGGTCTAACACGGCAACGAACGACATCACGAGGAGAGACAATGACCGAAAACGACACCACGCTGGAACAGCGACGGGAACGCGGCCGACAACTGGTTGCCGAAATGCTCGGCGAAGACTCTGCCGAAGAGACAATTGCTCACTGGGACGCAATCAGCCCCGAGTTCAGCGGATACGTTACCGAATTCCTGGCGGGAGAGATCTGGAGTCGATCGGGCCTGGATCGGCGTACCAAGTCCCTCGTCTCGATCGCTGCCCTGGCGTCACTGGGCCGGACACGCGCGCTGGAGCTCAACCTCCGCTTTGCCCTCAAAAACGGCGCCACCCGACAGGACATCGTTGAGACGCTTCTTCAAATCGCCCCCTACTCCGGTTTCCCCGTAACCTGGGACGCCTTGGCACGGCTCGACGAGATCGAGCCCAGATCCGCTGCCGCGTCCTGACGGGTCAACGCCGGACTACTCGGCGGCTACCGTCGGCAAACCCATGCCCTTCCAGGCATAAATGCCGCCCGGATACCGCTTCACGTTCTTGTAACCCTTTCGCCGGGCCCACAGGGCGGCGTTGTGGCTACGTCCGCAAGCGGTGAAACCGCAGTAGACCACCACCAGCTTCTCTTTGTCTTCGCCCAGGAGGGACACGTAATCCTCTTCCGACTTCCCGGCCGTCTCTCCGGAATCCCAGGTTTCCATCGTTGCTTTAGGGAACAGGAATTGGACAGCCCCGCTGATGTGCTGCTTCCGGTAGCTTGCCTCGTAAGGCATCGCGTCAACCAGCACCATTTCGGGCTTCTTCTCCAGCAGCCCATTCAACTCGGCCGTCGAGATCACCTCGTACTCTCCCTCGGCCATGTGTCGGGCCAGTTTTACCGCCACCTTTTCGGTTTCCACCTCCTGCTGAAACCGATTCTGTCCACAACCGCTGCCCACCAAGACCAGCACGGCGACTCCGATCACCGACGGCACTCTGTTCCACTTCGTCATCAATCTTCCTCGCCCTGGTTTTCAACTTTCCCCGGATTGGACTCGCCATTGCCAGAAATGAGCATTGGGCCCCGGCTAACCCAAGCCAGCCACACACTCGCCACCAACAGCACCGAATCGACCGCGACGGCCTGGGACAATGTCAGCCGGGCTTGCCCGTCACCGGCCCCGAAACAACCGCACTCGATGTCCAGGCCCAAGATTATCCCGTATCCCAACACGCAAAGGAACACCACCAACAATCCGGTGGACACTTTGATGGCCCACTGACGCCCCAACCACAACCCACCGCCAACAAGCAACTCAAGCCCAATCACCGACCATGCGGTCGCCGGCAACAGGGGCTCCCACACCAGGCCAAACTCTCCGACCGTTGCGGTGAACTTCGTCACATCGGCCACCTTCGACACCCCGGCCCAAACAAAGACACCACCCAACACGGCGGCGACAACGCGGGCGGGACGGAAGACAGACATGTGGACTGGGCAAAATTGACTGGTGTGCCGAGACAGAAAACGCATCGGAGTGGAAAAAGAGGCCCAGCCGCAACAAGTGCGACCGGGCCTCAAGGTTTTTTCCCCGGCCGGGACCTGATGGTCCGCTCACCGGGTAGGTGGTTTGCCACGAGGACAACCCGCCGGTCATCCTAGGCGTTACCACCTCTCTGGCGTATACAACATGATTCCACTTGACCACCTCCTTCCTAAAACGGGGTCCCACCCGCTTCCGAACGGACAGCCAGTGCCGATCTCATCACGGGCCTCTTGTCCGGTCACACCGCGTCAGTGTGACACGCTGCGGTCATCCTCCCGATTCCGGACCGACGTGCAAGACCAATCCTCCCCGATTTTGCGAAGTCGATTGGACCTGCCGCCGCGGAGCATCAATCGACATAATACGTCCCATGCCCCGATTGCCAGTGGCCATCGCCGTCCTGCTGCTGTCCAGCCCTGTCCTGGCCGAGGAAGCGGCCGACTCCTGGTGGTCCCTGCGCCCCCTTTCAGCTGCCTCTCCGCCGGCCTCTGATTCTCGTTCTCCGCGGACCAACCCGATCGATGCATTCGTTGCGGCTCGCCGTAACGCCGCCGGCCTCACGGCATCCCCCCGCGCGACAAGGCGGGCCCTCGCCCGTCGCCTCAGCTTCGACCTTCTCGGACTTCCCCCGGACCCGGTCGCCTCCGACCAGTTTCTCAGCGATCCTCGGCCCGGAGCCTGGGCACGGCTTGTCGACCGCATGCTGGCACACCCACATTACGGTGAACGCTGGGCCCGTCACTGGCTGGACATTGTGCGATACGGAGAAAGCCAGGGCTTCGAGAGAGACAAGATCCGGCCCGACTTTTGGCGGTACCGGGACTGGGTCGCCGCCGCGTTCAATTCCGACATGGCCTACGACCGCTTCGCTTCCCTGCAGCTGGCCGGTGACGTCCTGCACCCCAACAATCCGCGAGCTGTCGTCGCCACCGGATTCCTGGTCGCCGGATCTTACGACGAAGTCGGGAATTCCCAGCAGAGCCAGGCCATGAAGCGGATCGTCCGGCAGGACGAGCTCGAGGACATCGTCAGCGTGGTGGGCCAGGCGTTCCTCGGGCTGACGATCCACTGTGCCCGCTGTCACGACCACAAGTTCGACCCGATCCCACAACAGGAGTATTACCGGATGGCCGCGGCGTTGGACGGCGTCCGGCACGGACTTCGCGACCTCCCTGCCCCCGCCCCTCCGGGACGATCCCATCTGCCCGCCGCCAGCCTCGACGCTCGGAGGCGTCACCTCCAACAACAACTCACTGGCCTTGAACGTCCGGCACGCGACCGCATACTCAAGCAACGGAGAGCCGCACACGCCGTCAACAAGCCGCCGACACCATTTGCCCGCTGGGATTTTGATGACGGAACCCAAGACTCGGTCGGCCAACTGCATGGCACGCTCCACGGGGATGGCCGGATAGAGAACGGGCGACTGATCCTTCCCCAAAGGGGGTTCGTCACCACGCCCCCCATCCCACGCAAACTGGCCGCCCGTACGCTGGAAGCCTGGGTTCGACTCGACGACACCCAGCAGCGAGGTGGCGGACTGGTGGCCATCCAGTCGATCGATGGCCCCGTGCACGACGCGATCGCATTCGGGGAGCTTGAAGCCGGACGATGGAACCTCGCCAGCGAAAACCGCAATCGCACTGTCAGTTTCCAAGGTCCCGAAGAACTCGGAGCTGCCAGAGATTTCGTACACATGGCGTTTGTCTTTTCGGCCGATGGATCGGTGAGGGCTTTCCGGAACGGCCAGGCCTACGGACGCCCCATCCGAACTCGAGGACCGATCACTTTCCCAGCCGGACAGGCCCGACTGGTAATCGGTCTGCGCCACCCCCCCACGTTGAGAGCCCGCCACCTGCGAGGCCAGGTTGATCGCGTCCAGCTTCACCTCAGGGCTCTCACCGCACGAGAGATCCAGGCGTCGGCCGGCCCGCTTGCCCAGAACATCACCGAACAGGAATTCACAGCCACCCTGTCCCTCCGCGACCAACAACGGCGAACACACCTCCGATTCGAAATCGCTCACCTGGGGGAACTGGCAACACGATGGAACACCTGGAAATCGTATGCGGTCTCACCACGACCTCCTGGTGTGACCCACGTCCTGACCCGTGGAGATCCCAAGACTCCCGGACGCGCCGTCTCTCCCGGTGGCGTTTCGGCTGTCCCCGGAGGACCCTCCGACTTCCGGCTACCGGCCGACGCTCCGGACCCCCCACGCCGCATCGCCCTGGCGAAGTGGATAACCGACTCCCGCAACCCGCTTTTCAGTCGAGTCATCGCAAACCGCATCTGGCTCCACCATTTTGGGTCCGGGCTGGTAGAGACACCGAGTGACTTCGGAATCAACGGTGGTCTTCCCTCACATCCGGGCCTTCTCGACTGGCTTGCCAATCAACTGGTTCAACACGACTGGAGCCTCAAGCACATCCACCGGCTGATCCTGACGTCCAGGACCTACCAGCAGGCCTCACGTTTTCGCGCGACCGCGGCGGCCAAAGACGCTGGCAACCGGCTGATCTGGAGGCAACTGCCTCGCCGGCTTGAAGCCGAAGCCCTCAGGGACAGCCTATTGCAGATATCCGGCTCCCTGAACGACGAGATCGGAGGCCCGGGTTTCTACGACTTCACGACATTCACTAACAATTCGCAGTTCTACGACGTCGGCGATCCGATCGGCACCACCTTCTCTCGTCGCAGCCTCTACCGGACCGTCATTCGTTCGGGCCGGAACCGATTTCTCGACGCATTTGACTGCCCGGACCCCTCGACAAAAACGCCTCGCCGGGCCGTCACCACCACGCCTCTCCAGGCGCTGGCCCTGCTCAACAGCAATTTTGCGATGCGGATGGCAGATCACCTTGCCGCTCGAGTCCGTCGCGAAACCGACGACACCCTGCCGGCCCACATCCGCCGGATGTTTCGTCTCTGTTTCGCACGCCCTCCCACCGCTGCAGAAACCCAGGCGTCCCTCTCTTTTGCCACCCGCCACGGGCTACCGGCGCTAGCCCGTGTGTTGTTCAACTCCAACGAGTTTCTCTATGTCGACTGACTCCAGTTCTCGGACCGCCATTTCCCGGCGGCGGTTTCTTGAATTTGCCCAAACCGGCATCGGCAGCACGGCCCTGATGTCGATGTTGGCCGACGACCATCCCGTGGTCGGCTCCGGCACACCCCCTCACACCGCTCCTCGTGCCCGCCGAGTGATCCACATTGTCGCCACCGGCGGCTTCAGCCAGGTTGACAGCTTCGACTACAAGCCCCAACTCGCACGGCTTCATGGCACGCCACTCAAAAGCGACGAAAAACCCGACGTGTTTTTCGGCAAGGTTGGCCTGCTTCGCCAGAGTGACTGGCCGTTTCGCCAGCGCGGCAACAGCGGACTATGGGTCTCCGAGTTGTTTCCTCATCTTGCCGGAGTGGCCGACGAACTGACGGTCATCAAGTCGATGGTCGCCGAGACCTCCAACCACACGCCGGCAACGTTCCAGGAAAACAGCGGCTTTCGGCTCAACGGGTTTCCCGTCCTGGGTTCCTGGCTCTCCTACGGCCTGGGCAGCGCCTCTCGCAACCTGCCCACCCACGTGGTGATCCCGGACCCCCGCGGATTGCCGGCCGGGGGCTCCATCAACTGGACCAACGGTTTTCTTCCCTCAGAGCACCAGGGCGTTCCACTGAGAGCTCGAGGAACGCCATTGGACGACCTGTTCCCCAGTCGCCCATTGCCGGCAGCAACCGAACGCGACAGCCGACAACTCCTGGCACTCTTGAATCGACAGCATCTCGAACAGCGCGGCTCCGACGATGCGTTGCTGGGACGAATCCGCAGTTACCAGTTGGCGGCCCGCATGCAACTGGCTGTTCCGGAGGTCACAGCTCTCGATTCGGAAACCCAGGCCACGCAACAACTCTACGGCCTCGGACGCGAGCCCACCGCAGACTTCGGCCGCGCGTGCCTGCTGGCACGACGACTGCTCCAGCAAGGTGTCCGCTTCGTGCAACTTTTCAGTGGCGGCGCTTTCGGTCGCCCGCGACACAACTGGGATGGACACGAGGACATGGTCAAGAATCACGGTCGTGAGGCCGCTCGTGTGGACCAACCCCTGGCCGCCCTCCTGACCGATCTCCGACGCACAGGTCTGCTCGATGACACCGTGGTGCTGTTCACCAGCGAATTCGGCCGCACCCCATTCGCACAATCCAACGCCGGAGTATTGGGGACTGGCCGAGACCACAACCAGTATGGCTTCAGTGTCTGGATGGCCGGAGGCGGCCTGAAAGGCGGCTACAGTTACGGTTCAACCGATGTCTACGGCTGGAAAGCCAGCGAGAACATCACCACCTGGCACGATTTCCACGCCACGCTACTGCATCTGCTGGGCATCGACCACGAAGAGCTCACATTCTATCACAATGGAATCGAGCGTCGATTAACCAACGTCCATGGCAAGGTCATCGACGCCATCCTCTCCTGAACCGGCAGTGTGCTACACTTGCCGACCAGCAATCGCACGCTCCTTTCTGCCCCACTCATACCCATGATGACATCGCCCCACTCAACACACTCCGCCGCGGCCGCACTGCTGGCCCGACGGGAATTCCTGACCACTGCAGCCAGTGGTCTCGGAGCTATCGGCCTGGGTGCCACCCTGGACGAAGACGGCGTGTTTGCTGCGGACGTTTCCGCTGGAACCGCACCACGAACACATTTCGCACCACGAGCCAAGAATTGCATCTTCATTTTCATGGCCGGAGCCCCCAGCCATGTCGATCTTTTCGACCCCAAGCCGACGCTGGCCAAACAGGACGGGCAACCGATGCCCGAGTCCCTGCTCAAAGAGGTCCGATTCGCTTTTATCAAGAAGGACTCCGCGAGGCTGATGGGCCCGAGCTTCCGCTTCCGCCGGCACGGCCAGTGCGGCATGGAACTTTCGGAACTGCTCCCTCATCTCGGCGGCATTGCCGACGACCTGCTGCTGGTTCGCAGCCTGCGGTCCACGCAGTTCAACCACCACCCCGGCCAGTTGCTGATGCAGTGCGGCCGGAGCGAATTTGGGTTGCCCTCCATGGGCGCGTGGCTCAATTACGGCCTCGGGACCGCTTCTCGCAACCTTCCTGGCTATGTTGTTCTTTCCAGCGGAGTGGGATCCAGTGGGGGCGCCACTCTCTGGCAAAGTGGTTTCCTGCCAACCAGCTACGCCGGCGTCCTCTTCCGGAATCAGGGCGAGCCCGTGCTCAATCTCAAAAACCCCTCCGGACTTCCACCCACTCTCCAGAAAAAGGGCATCGACCTGCTCAGCAGGATCAATTCCTCACGCTACTCGGAAATTCGGGACCCAGAGATCTCCAGTCGCATCGCCAGCTACGAATTGGCCTACCGGATGCAGATGGCCACGCCGGAACTGATCAACCTGGGCAGCGAGCCCAAACACATACAGGAACTCTATGGGATTGACCGCCCCGAGCCGAAGGGACTGACCAGCCGCGGAAAATCTGGCAACACCTTCAAGAATTTCGCCCGCAACTGCCTGCTGGCGAGGCGCATGGTCGAACGGGGTGTTCGTTTCGTCAACATTGTCTACGCCAGTTGGGATCACCACTCCAACCTCGCCAAAGAACTCCCCTACAACGCCGGGTGCGTCGACCAACCCATCGCCGCGCTGATCGCCGATCTGAAGCAACGCGGACTGCTCGACAGCACCATTGTCGCATGGGGCAGCGAATTTGGCCGCACACCACTGGCTGACAACGGCGGTGGAAAGAACACCGGCCGGGATCACCACCCGTTTGCTTTCAGCATGCTGCTGGCAGGTGGAGGCCTCCGGGGTGGTCACGTACACGGGAAAACCGACGAACTGGGCTGGGGAGTTGTCGAAAAGCCCGTCGAGGTCAACGACCTGCAGGCCACACTCCTGCACCAGTTCGGACTCGACCATCTCAAGTTGACCTACCGTTTCCAGGGCAGAGACTTCCGCCTGACCGACGTCGCCGGAAACGTGCAGCACGAATGGCTGGGTTGAGCATGGCCAAGTCCACCCCGATCACTCCCGAAGAACTCTCGCAGTTCGACGAGCAGGGATTTGTCGTTGTCGAAGACCTGCTGGATGTTGAAACGGATTTCGGCCCGGTCGTGGCCGAATACGAGACGGTGCTGGAACAACTGGTGGACCGATGGGAAGCCGACGGACACCTGTCCAATCGCCACCAGACCCTGCCGTTCACCCAAAGGCTGCTGGCGACCGTCACCGAAGCGAGACGGCCCTACGACCAGGCCATGGACATCTCCCTTCCCCAGGCCGGCATTCACAACGACACCCCGATGCATCTGGGCCCGGCCGTTTTCCGGCTCCTGAACACTCCGAATTTGCTGGATGCCGTCGAACAGTTCATCGGCCCCGAGATCTATTCAAACCCCGTCCAGCACACCCGAATCAAATTGCCCGAATCCCAGTTGCCCAGCGAAGCCCGCACGGGCCTGACCGCCCGCATCGACTGGCACCAGGACCAGGGCGTCATAACCAACGACGCCGACGAATGCGACATCCTGACCGTCTGGTTCCCGGTCACCGAAGCCGATATCGAAAATGGATGTTTGGCTGTCGTCCCGGGCAGTCACAAGCGAGACCTGGTGACTCACTGCAAAAGCACTGACCCGTTGACACTGGGCCAGGTCTCGATCCCCGAACCCCTGGTCGAACCCCACCAGCTCCCCTTGCCGATGAACCCCGGCGACGTGCTGTTCATGCACCGCCGGACACAGCATTCCGGCTTGCCCAACCGCAGTGACCGGGTCCGCTGGAGTTTCGACCTCCGGTACCAGCCAATTGGCCAGCCCACCGGTCGAGAATGGTTCCCGGGGTTTGTCGCCCGAAGCCAGGCGCATCCGGAATCCGTCCAGGACGACCACCAGGCGTGGGCCGCCTCCTGGCAAGCAGCTCGTCAACGACTGGCCTCCGGTGACGATGTGCGATTCAACCGCTGGACCGGCGACAGCCACTATTGTGCCTGACCGCAAACCGGACGTGGCCCCTCGCCTAAGAATCCGGCCGATTGCGTCGATTCGCGCCCGCTGCCACCCCCAGCCAGACAAGGATCGTCGCAGCCGACGCGACCGAGACCACGTGCAGAACACTCACCAGCCAGACAGGAATCATTCCTCCTCCTTGCCGACAGCCGCCGCATCCGAGAGCATTGCGGGCCTCAGCCAGCGGCCGTGCGATGCCCCCCTGTACAGCGGACAGGTCAGAAAATAGACAGCCACGGCAACACCGAACCCGAACAGGGCGGGACTGACGTCACCGGGTGACTCCAGCACAAATCGCCACAGAATCGTCCCACCAGTCCCGCCGATCATCGACCATACCACAGGCCTGCTCCGGGCCGGACGGTAACCGAAGGCCCCAACCAGGAAGGGAAGGACCATCGAAGGCGCCCAGAAGTCGTAAACGAATTCGAGGATGTCGGCGATATTACTCCACACCAACGCGCACACCGCCGACAAGACTCCCGCCAGGACCGTCGTCCATTTTGCGACCCGCAGCAGACTGGCGTCTTCGGCTGTCGGGTTGATGTGCACCCGATAAATGTCTTCCATCACGCTCGTGGCCAGGCATGACAGACAGCTGTCGGCCGAGGACATCACTGCGGCGATCACCGCCGCAATCATCACTCCGGCAAGCCACGGTGGAAACGTGGTTCTCATCAATTGTGGAAATGCCACCTCCGCGGCCCCTTCACGTGCGGACTGCTCATGGCCTGGCGTCCACTCGATCGCCGCACCTTCTCCGGCTTCCGCCTGGAGCCCCTTCTCCATGTCGTGCCGGATCGCCTGGTACTTGTTGGAAACCGCCGCCTGCACCTCGGGTTCGACTCGCGCCGCCATGCCCAGTGTGAAGGTCGCCACCGGCAGGAACAGCAACAGGAACAGCCCTCCGCCGGCAACGCCACGCCGCGCATCCACTTCGTCTCGTGCAATGAAGCAACGTACGGCGTATGGGGGGACCAGCGTCTCTCCCAACAGAAAGGCGCCAAAGAGTGTGGTCACCCGGACCCACGACCACTTGTCCGCCACGTCAAAACTCCCCAGGCCCACCTCCGATCTGGCTGCCAACTCCGTCCAGCCACCGTTTTTCCATACCAACCACGCCGACGCGCCACCGATTCCGGCCACCAGCACAACGAACTGGAGCACGTCGGTCTTCACCACCGCGCGGATGCCTCCGACGGTCGAATACACCACCACCACGGCACCGCCGAGCAACACCGCCCAGTGGCTATCGAACCCCAGGATCAACTCCGTCACTTTGCCCATCGCCGCCATCTGCGCCACCAGAGCCCCGACCAGAAACACTGCCCCGCTGACCACCGCAATCCGACGCGCCAACTCGCCGTAATGTCGATCGATGTATTGCGCGACAGTGACCAATCCCATGCCCCGCAAACGAGGTGCCAGGAACAGCCCGGTAAAAATCAGTTGCAGGTGCCAGGCACACGTGACTACCGCAGCGGCGATCCCTATCGCATAACATTTCCCGACAAACCCGACCGACGCGCCCCCGCCCACCATGGTCGCGGCCGTCGTCGCCAGCACGACGATCCACGGCATCTGACGGCCGGCCACCGTGTAATCATCGACCGTGTGAATTTCCCGGGCACTCCGCAGCCCAATCCACAGCAGTCCGCCCAGGTACACGGCCAGCGTGGACAGCTCCCAGACCCGTCCTTCCGACGTCGTTTCAGCCAACAGGGCATCAAACAACACGTCTCTCCCCAAAACACCTCGGCCGCACAATCGCCCGGTTCGCTCAACTATTCGGAACAAATGTCCCGGAACGGAATGTTCGGCACTTCCGAACAAAGAAGAGGAACATTCGCGCACACGATCGCGTCGATTATACTGCCGACGGGACTTCATTGAAGAGTGTCCACGCGCTTCGCACAGGACGACAAGTCGTATGGCATCCACCAGCCGAGGCGGACAGGCCCAGTACGTCGAGTTCGACGAATTTGTCGATTCGAAACTCGTACGGACACGAATGGCAATCCGGTCCACCGACATCATGGTGGCGATTGTGGCCTCATCAGCTGTGGTGCTCTCCTACCTTTTGCTGTTCGTCGTCGCGGACCACTGGCTGGGCATGGATTTTCTGCCGTCCATCGCCCGCAGCGCCATCGGACTCTCGATCGTCATTGGCGCCATCGCCTGGGCTGCCTGGCGCATAGGGCTACCTCACCGCCGCCAGATCAACCGCCTGTTTGTCGCCCGCGAAATTGAAACGCACGAATCGGCCCTCGAAGGCAACCTGCTGAACCTGGTCGATCTCCAGCAAGCCGAGCGGTCCATCGACCGACCGGTCATGCGTTCGATAGAAAAACGAGCCGCCGTCGGCCTTTCGAAGACCGATGTCGACGGCACCGTTGACCGCCGTCCGTTGATGAGGTCCGCCTACACGCTCCTGGGACTGGTCGTCACGGCCTGCCTGTACACACTCTTGACGTTCTCCCTGGGCCTCAAGCCGATCGGCCCCTCCCTGTTGCGGGCATTCGGAGCCACCGCGACATCGCCAACCCGTATCCAATTCGAATCGGTCGAAATCCAGATCGCCGACGGCGACACATTTGTCGCCGCCGACACGTCCCCACAGGTTCCGGCCCGCTTTCAGCCACGCATCAGAGCCACGCTGAACAAGGCACTCGAAGAACACGAACACGTCACGCTCTTCTACACGACCGCCGACCAGCGGTTCGTGGACGAACCTCTCGAGATGAGACCCGTTGACGGTTCACAGCTGCGAATCTTTCCCGAGTACCTGCTTACGCTCATCGGGGAAAACGATCGGGGTTTGCTTCAAGACCTCAGCTTCCGTCTCGAGGCAGGTGATGCCGTCACCGACACCTACACGATCCATGTGTCGACGGCCCCGTCGGCCACTGTCGACACCGTCGATCACAAGTTCCCCGCCTACATGCAATTGGCCGCCGAAAGTCGAGACGGCGGCAACATCGACAGTTGGGAGGGCACCAGTGTCACCGTCCACGCAACCGCTTCCCGCCCGGTCCGTTCGGCACGGCTGGTCTTCTCCGACTCCGAGGACACGTCGCAACGTGCCGAGGAATACCCGATGCGAGTCACCGACGGCACCCAGTTGACCGTGCAGTGGACCCTGTCATTTCGGCGTGGCGACCAGGAGGACTATCCGAGGTTCTATCGCATTGTTTGCCAGGACGAACAGGGGGCCACGGACCTGAACCCCACGCTGCACCCGATCGCAATCCGCCCCGACCTTCCACCCCAAGTCGAATTGCTCGACCCGAGATCCGACCTGGAACTTCCGGCCAACGCCGTGGTCCCCTTGCTGATCAAGGCCCATGACCCCGACTTTCAACTCACGCACCTCACGCTGCGTGTCGAGCAGGACGGCCAACAACTCGTTGAACACAACCGCGAACTCTTTTCCGGTGAACAACCAGTCTTTGGTCCGGCCTCGATCGACTTTCCACTTGAACCCCTCGGACTCCAACCCGGTCAAACCATCAGCTACTGGATAGAAGCTCGGGACAACAAGATGCCGTTGGGCAACCGTACCAACACCGCTCCGAAACTGAATATCCGCATCACCGAGCCGGTTACTCCGGAAGAGGCCAAAAAGCAGCGAGACCAACAGCGACAGAAGCAACAGGACGCAATTCAGCAGGAGCAGGAGAAACAACAGCAACAGAACGACGACCAATCTCAGGATTCCCCACCCCCAAGCGGTGACTCCACGAATCCCGCTGACAAGTCCGACGACAAACCCGGCGAGAACAACGACAAACCAGGCCAAGACGGAAAGCCGCAAGCCGGCGACACACCAAGCGAGGCCGACGCTGTCAACAAAGGCGACAAGGGAACCGATCCCAAAACCGACAGCACCAAGAGTGACTCCAACGAAAAACCGTCATCCGACAAAAAGGGTGGCGGGGCGGAACCGAAACCCGGTTCTTCCGAACAGGACCCTTCCGGCCAACAGCCGGATTCGAAAACAGATGGCGCCACAAAGCCAGGGTCTGGCACCCCTGACCCCGATGCCAAACCCAAGCCGCTGAACACGGACGGAACGGACGACGACGAGGCCCTGAAACGGATTCGGGATTTTCAGAATAAACGCGATGGCAAAACGACCGACGGCACGCCAGACGCCTCAGACCCCACTGACGATCAGGGATCCTCGCCGAAATCCGACCCGTCGAAACCGCAGCAGTCGCGCAAACCATCCGACTCCAACGATCCAAATTCACGCAAAGACAAATCCGGAGCCAAAAAGTCCGGCGACTCGGCACAGAAGCCCGACATGCCCTCCGCCGAGGGCAAACAGGACGGAAAGGCAGACCCCAAGAACGGCGGCTCCCGCCCCGATTCGAAATCCACAAAACCAAAGAACTCCGCTCCTCCGAAAGACAACAAAACGGCCCCGAAGAGCAGTAAGAAGAGCGCCACTGAGCCGGACGGATCAAAATCCGAACCCAAAAACGGATCGGGCCAACAGCCCCCCAAAAAGGGCAAAGGCCAATCTGGCGGGAGTAAGACCAAGAAGGGCGCGGCCGGAAAAAAAGGAGAAGGCGAATCCAAGAGCGGAGGAAAAGGCAAGCCTGATGCACCGCCGGGCGATCAATCCGAATCGTCCGGAAGCAAATCCGGTACCGGAAAGAAGGGTGCTGCCTCCAAATCCGGTGACCCCAGGAATTCTCAGCCAACCGCAAAAAAAGGGAACTCTCCTTCGTCCAAAAAAGACAAAGGCGGCAAGAACCAAAAGACGAGTGGCAAGGACGCAAACAAAGGTGGAGACAAGGGCAAAAAAAGCGGCAAGGGGAAACAAGAGGAATCGCAAAGGGCGGCCAAACAATCCGGCAGCAAACCTGGCAACAAGCCCTCAAACAAACCCGGCAGCAAAGGTGGCAAAGGCTCCTCCGGAAAGAAGGCCGTCGAAGGTACCGGCGGCAACGGTGCCCAGCCCGGGTCCGCCCGTCAAGACAACGAACCCGGCAACGGTGAGAAAGACGGAAACGGGAAACCCAGCGGGCTTCCGGAAGGCGATCCGGCCAACGAGGAATTCAGCAAGGAGGCCGCCAACCTGGTCCTCAAACGTATCGAGGACGAGCTTCAACGCGGAAAGGTTGACCCTGACCTCCTAAAATCCCTTGGGTGGGATGCCGATGACGTCAAGAAGTTCACCAACCGGCTGAGGGACCAAGCCAACACACCAGCAGCCGACACCTCGCCGGAAGCCCAGGCCAAACGGCGACAGTTTGAGGACTTGCTCAAGAGTATCAACATCAAGTCGAACAGCAGCAAACGGACGGGACGATCCAAGCGGCAACGCAAGACCGATTCGCTCAACGCACAGGATATCCCCGTACCTCTGCAGTTTCGAGAAGCCGTCAAGCTCTACCGTCGCAACCTCTCCCGGCGTTCGACCCGCGGCCCCGCAAAACCGCCTCAAAAACCCGGGCCCAAAAACTGACACGGGCACTTAGCCCGCTTGACACGTTTTCCACTTCGTTTACGAGGAGCTGATCACGGATGGAGATTTCAATCACCTACTGCATGCAGTGAAACTACGAGCCCAAGGCGTCCGGTCTGGCCGCCGCAATCAAGGACCACTGTGGTGTCGACTCAACTCTCATTGAAGGCAGCGGCGGAATCTTTGACGTCGTCGTCGATGGCAAGATGATTTTCAGCAAACATGACGTCGACCGATTCCCCGAACACGATGAAATTCTCGGCCAGTTGTCCTGATCGTCAGTGGCGACGTATTCTGACGCCAGGACTCATTCCAGTTCCTGGTCGGCCATAATGCCTCCGTCGATCAAGCGAGCCAACCGGACGGATTCGGCCACCGCCGTTCGCAACGAGTCTTCCTCACCACCCTCGGGAACCTGGCCCGAAGCCAATCGCGCTGCGTGGATCCGACCTGCCGTTCCCAGCAACGCCATCTCTGTCGGTTGCAGGGTCATATAGGGTTTAACCATCCTCCGGTCCTCCATTTTCTTCGCCGGCTGCTTCCGGCGACACTTCGCCGGGATTGCCGGGTCCCTGACAGTCTTGGATTGGCACTCGCTGCATATTGCCCGCGTGGGAGAGCTCGTCGACACCGTCCGCTCCGGGCCCGGTCTGGCCACGCCATTTCGCCCAGGCAATGCCTGCCACTAACACCGGGATCCCCGAAAGGCTCATGGCAATTCCAATCCCGGCTTCCATTGGCTTGCCGATCAGTACGTGGAAGAGGAACCAGGAATAGAACACGAGGTACGCCGTGGGGATCAGCCAATGGACCCGGAAAGGTCGTTCCCATTCCGGATGTTTTCTCCGAAGGATCACGACCGCTCCGACGGCCAACATATAGAAAATACTTGACGAAAAGACGATGTAGCTGGTCATCAAGTCGAACACGGACGTTGCCGCTCCCCCGGCAGTAAGGGTGTCTGCCAACATCGTCGAACTCACCAGCAACACGACACCCATCATGGCCTGGACGGCGATCGCTCTCGCCGGAGTGCGAAACCGCGGACTGACCTCCCCCAACCAGTGCAACAACGCGTCATCGCGCCCCATCGCGAAGGGGACCCTCGGACCCAGCAACAGGTTACTGTTGATCGCCCCGAAGGTGCTCACCATCACCCCCACAGCCATCAATGTGCCTCCGATCGGCCCCAGAAGACGATCGAACAGCAGCACGGCCACCTTCTTGCGATTCTCCTCAAGAACCATCTCCTCCATCGGCACGACGAGGTGATAGGCGATATTCGCAGAGACATAAAGTGTCGTCAGAATCCCGACACCGATAAGCAGTGCCCGGGGAATATTCCTCCCCGGTTCTCGAACCTCTTCGGCAACCGGGGTGATGCCGTGCCACCCGTTGTAGGCCCACATCACGGCCAGCAGCACCACGGCAAAACGTGATGCGTCCCCTGGCATGCCGTCTTTTGTCGGCAATGCCGTCGACCACAACGTGGACATCGACTCCGCCTGTCCTTCTCCCACAACGCAAAACGGCAACACCGCAACGGCCAACACCACTCCGGCCTTGAAGATCGTGGTAAGCGTTTGCACCCAGCCGCCCCACAGAACACCTGCGATGTTGACCATCGCCAGCCCGACGATCAGCGACACAGAAAGGGCCAGTGTGGCGACTCGAGAAATCCCCGTCGCAGACTCCGGAAACAAGACCTCGCCCAGGTGAGCTACGAAGATAATCGACAACGCTCCCAACGAACCGGGATTGCCGAAGACGAACTGTGTCCAACCCTGCAGGTACCCCACTGGCCGGCCATAAGCATGTTTCAGATAGACATACATCCCGCCAGCGCGAGGCAACATGGCGCCCAACTCGGCAAAACACAATCCTCCGAGCAAGCTCAACACTCCACCGAAGACCCAGGCGGAGATAATCAGCGGGAAGCCTCGCCCGTCAGCGGCGATTCCCCCGGGGGTCGCAAAAATCCCCGACCCGATCACGTTGCCGACCACGATTGCCACGGCCATCCCCGGCCCCAGCACACGCAGCAGCGTCACGTGTTGTCCCGACTTCATCTGGTCGTCCAAACGACGATTGCTTCCGAACCGGTCTCACAAGACCGCCGGCCCCTCAGAACCCGACGTCGGATCCTCCGCCATCTCCTGGCCCATCAAATGACGGGACGTCCGTCACGGCTTCGAACCACTCAAGACAATACTTGATGCCACTCTCCAACCGTGCGGGCGCCACCACCTTGCGGGGAACCACGAACAGCAAGGCAAATTGCAGCTCCTCGTCCGGAGCAGGTGCATCTTCCACCTCGCCACCTGTCGTCGACCGTCGTGCCGGATACAGGTACAAGCGATACTCGGTGCCACGGGACTCCATTTTCACCAGCGTGAAGTGATTGTCCCTAACCTCACTCGACCCACCCGCAGCAATGTAATAGCCCCCGATTTTCTCCACCTTTTCGTACTGCCATTCGGCCTCTCCCGGTGCGGCCACCCCCACGGCATCGGCCAACTCGTTGACCAGGTCCTCAAAAAACGCCTGCGGATCAACATTGATTCCGTCGGCCCGATCCCGGTACCGCTGGTAGTTGCCGAAAAGATACATCCGGCTGCTGCCTCGTATCTTCTTTCCGCTGTCGTTCCTTACCACCGAATACCAACTGCCCAACAGTCCGGGCAATCCGCTGCGAGCAAAACGGGGCTGTCTCGCCCGGTCTTGGTCTGCCGGAACGGCGACCTCCTCGCCATCACGATTGCGTCTCGTCGTGGAAGGAATCACTCGAAAACGGGACGGAACGCGCATCTGGACCCCGAAGGACGTGACGCTGTCATCATCGGAGGCCACCAATACCGACTGGGCTTTTCCCAGATAGTCGAAGTACTCAGCGGACGCCTGCATGCGAGATTCGTACTGAGGCCATCCGCAGCCACCTATCGAGGCAACCACCATCCCCCAGAGCACGGTTGCCCGCACATCAGTTGCCATCTTCGTATCCTTACCCTGCTGCTGGCCGCTTGGTTCGATTGTCAGCCCCTCGCCCAAACCCGTCAAGCGCCGTCCGACACCCCATCGTCCCACTCTCGCAGTGCCTCCTCACCACGTTCCATCATTTCCCGCTCGTAATGCGACGAATCCGGATCTCTACTACCGGACGTCGTTGCCGCGCCACCATGTGCCACCTCGGTATCTTCGGACATCTTCCCGGCCCCGAGTTCCTTGACCATTCTCTCAATTTCAACGGGGTCAACATCAACAGCTCCGGCCTTGAGAGATTCTTCCCGCGTAGGCTCCGCCCCTCCATGCCCCGGTTCCCTTTGAGACCGCGCCCAGAACCGGTCACTGTCGATCGACCGGGCCTGGCGACGGGCGGCCGCCCTCTGAAGTCGGTGGTCGCTGGAGACAACCAAAACCTGCCTGGGGGACGAATGTGCCAGCAGCATCTGCTCTATCACACTGTCCGCATCGGTCCCCACCGAAAACACCACTCGCATCTCTGCGAACACTTCCTCGGAAGGAGCACCGTCTGGGGCCTCCTGAGCGTCAAAGACAATCGTTGTCCGACGCCTCTGTGCTGCACCGATCCGATCCGCCAACCCCTGCAACAAACGACGACGGCAGGCCTCGAACTGACCTGGCCCGTACTGTTTCCGGGCCAGGCCGACCGCAAAGAGCACGTTGTATCCGTCAATCAACAGGAATTGCGTCGACAATCCTCATCTCCCGGTACAAACGCTCAAGCACCGCCCTCTCGGCTGTACGCCATGTCGCCGGCAACAAACACTGTCTCCACACGTCCACGCACCTGCCAGCCACCAAAGGGGCTGTTGCAACATCGGGACCGGAACTGCGTCGGATCGATCGTCCATTCGGCACCGGGATCAATGACGACAACATCTCCGACCCGCCCTTCAGCCAGGCTCCCTCTATCGATCCCCAACACGCCGGCCGGCCCCGACGTCAACAATCCGATCAACTGAGGCCAGGCCAGGCATTCCGAGTCAATCAACGCCCTGACGCACAAGGGAAGCATCGTCTCCAGCCCCACGATCCCGAATGGGGCAGCGTCCAGTTCCAGGTCCTTCTCTTCACTGGGAACCGGGCGGTGATCCGAACAAATCGCTTCAATCGTCCCGTCAGCCAACCCCTCCATCAACGCCTCGACATGCTCTCGGCTCCGCAATGGCGGGTCGACCTTGCAGTTGGAATCAAACGTCTGCAATTCCGCGTCGGTCAGCACCAGGTGATGTGGTGCCACTGAAGCCGTCACGTCCACCCCTCGCCCCCGGGCACGCCGAACCAGGTCCACGCTCGCAGCTGTGGAGATAGTCATCAGGTGCACGCTACCGCCGGTCAATTCTGCCAACGCCACATCACGTGCCACGAAAATTTCCTCAGCCGCCGCGGGAATCCCCCGCAGGCCCAGCAGTGTCGAATACAACCCTTCGTGCATCACACCACCAACGGACAATTCGGGCACCTGCGGATGGTCAAAAATCCGCCGCCCGAACATCCTGGAATACTCCAGGCTTCGCCTCATGATCTCAGCATTCGCAATTGGCCGCTTCCCATCCGCCAGGGCCACCGCCCCACCTTCCACCAGTTGTCCGATCTCAGCCAATTCCTCCCCATCACGATTCTTGGTCACCGCTCCGAGTGGAAACACGTGGCATGACCCGGTCCGCTCGGCCTGCCGCCTGATGAACTCCACCGCAGCCCGATTGTCGACCACCGGCACCGTCTCGGGCAGACACGCGAGGCTGGTCACCCCGCCCGCCACCGCAGCCGCCGTTGCCGTGGCAATCGTCTCTCCTTCCTCCCAGCCCGACTCCTGGAGCTTCGCCTGCGTCTCGATGAAGCCAGGACAGACGATCATTCCTTCAGCATTCACGTCCCGGTCGACCGGCCCGGAGGTCGGCTGCGAAAACACGCCATCCACCATCCAGACATCCGCCAGCTCGTCACGGCCCTCGACAAGGTCGATCACCCGCCCACCACGTATCACGGTCGTGGTCATTGGCCCACTCCCGTCTTTTTCCGTTCGTGCAGGAGATACAGACAGGCCATACGAACAGCCAAACCATTGGTCACCTGGTCGAGAATCACCGAATGCGGACCATCAGCCACTTCCGGCGTCAATTCCACTCCGCGGTTGATCGGCCCGGGGGCCAGAATCATCACGTCGTCACGGGCGGCCTTCAAACGCTGAGAATTCATCCCAAAAAAATGAGTGTATTCGCGAATTGACGGAAAAAACGCTCCTCGTTGTCGTTCAAATTGAATCCTCAACAGGTTGATGCAATCGGTTTCGGCAAGGACATCATCGAGCCGGTGCGACACTTCAACACCCAACTCCTCGATCCTCGGTGGAATCAGCGTCGATGGACCGCACACGATCACACGAGCACCGAGTTTCTTCAGACCCCAGATATTGGATCGTGCCACACGGCTGTGCAGGATATCCCCCACCAGCGTCACCGTCAGGCCCTCAAAAGAACCTCGTTTTTCTCGAATCGTGAACAGATCGAGCAACGCCTGCGTCGGGTGTTCGTGAGTACCATCGCCAGCATTGAGGACTGCCGCCCCAACACGACGAGCCAACAGATGCGGAGCACCCGGCGACTTGTGCCTCATCACCACAAGCGACGCCCCCATCGCCTCGATATTCCTGGCCGTATCGATGAAGGTCTCCCCTTTGGAGAGGCTGCTTCCCGATGCGGTGAAGTCGATCGTATCGGCACTGAGCCGTTTGGCAGCCAGCGAAAAACTCGTTCGTGTTCGAGTCGACGGCTCAAAGAACAGGTTGGCGACAACCGTCCCACTCAGCAGGTCCAGTTTCGTGTTGTTCTCGAGCGAACACGCCTTGAACTCGGCCGCCTGATCGAGGATGGCGGTGATTTCCTCCGACGACAAATCTTCCAAGCCCAGCAGGTGCTCACTGGTCCAACCTGAACCGCCGGGGCGGACCAGTTGGTCGTCGGGGATCGTACTCATCGGGTGACTTCAATCGCAATTGGCACCGCACGGAGCACACTCATTCGATGCTGGCGGCGGATTCGGCGTGCATCGTAACAGCCGCGCCCCGACCGTCAACTCTCCGGCAACCATCGGCTCACTGACATCACTCTGGTCGCGGCGCCACGCCCTCCGACTTGGCCCCTTGAACACGAATCCCCGGCCGGGTGGCCCCGACACCGGGAACCCCCGCCGGGATTCTTGAGAGCCGAGAGTCGCGAGAATCGATTGTCGCCGGCCCGCTGAAGGTCGGAACCGCCGCCACGACTCCTTCAACGTCGCCAGCCCCGCGAGTCACAGTTGCCCCTGGAGTCAGCAGCGTCTGCCGACCACGGATCACCACCGGCTCTCCGGAGCCATCACGGCCGTCGCACAACACCTCGCCCGACCGAATCGCCAAGACGCACGCGTCGGCTTCGACACGCAACGCTCCGCCCGTCCAGTACAATAAGCCACGAGTATGCCGCAGCGTGCAGTGACGCATGGCGATCCTCATGGCTCCACCGGCGGACTGACTTGGCCGCCGCCACTCGAATAACCGGCCCCCACCAATCTGCAAGGCGTCGACAGCTGTGACTTCAACCTGATCCGCATGAACTCTCAACCCGGTTGCGACATGCCGCATCAACACCTGTCCGAATGAAACATACACCCCGCCTTGCTCGGCTGGATCATGGACCTCTACGGCCGTCGCAGAACCGATGTCCCGCCCCGTTCCTTCCCCGAGAAACTCACAGTCGACAATCCGCACAACGCCCCCATACACGACGACCCACGGCTCTCCGGCGGGCCCACGCAGTCTCAATCCCTGCAGGCTGACAGCAGGAGCCCGCAATTCCAGTGGGCGTCCGGTTTCGATGCGAATCTCCGCCCTCGAAACGCCACCGTTTTCGCGGCCCGTGATCACCAGCGAACTCGAATGTTCCAACCGTGCCCCGGGCCATTCTCTTGAGTCATCCAGCCGGATCGCCCCACCCGCAGCCTTCACCGGCCATTCCGGCGCCCCCCCAGCCTCTGCCGAAACCTCTTCTTGGCCAGCATCGGTCACTCCCGCGACCGCCAGGGCCGGCCTCAACGGCTTCTGGGAGCCCTCCGTCGCGGGTTGTCGATGGCCGCTCCACACCACCGCAGCCAGGACCAACGCCACCACAGTGCCTCCGATTCCCATCACTGCCCGCAATCGGTTGCGCGGCACCGGCTGCGCACCGCCGGGAGCAGCCGACCTCATCTGGCGCACAAAATCCCGGCCGTAGCGTGCGCGGCCTCCACGCCGCCAACTGGCTCCGATCGCTTTCCAACTTTCCGGCCGCTCACCTGGATCAGGCGCACACAGTTGTCGCACGCGTTCGGCCAAGTGACCCGGAACATCCGGTGCCCAATCCCGCACATCCGCGACGCGCAGTTGCTGGTGAGCGTTGAGTTTCATCACTGGCTCCGCCACGGGAAACGGTGGGCGTCCGGCCAGCAGTTCGAACAACATGCAACCCAGGGCGTACATGTCACTCGCCTGCGTCGAAACAGATGACGCCGCAACCCTTTCGGGCGAAACCCCGTCATAACGGTCGGGATTCCGATTCACATCCACAACTAGGGTGGGTTCTACGGCCGGGGCCACCCCCGCATCCACGGCGACCGCTACCCCGTCCGCGGATAACCGGACGT
>MDTE01027804.1_pt1 | contig 54281 bp, 45 predicted proteins | sample 811231 | NCBI WGS metagenome assembly MDTE01 (sample SAMN05326651, study PRJNA326480) | marine metagenome | isolation source: seawater | place: Indian Ocean: Red Sea | collected 2010 | reverse complement strand
GCGCTTACATCTATTCTTAGAATAGAAAATTAGCGTTATGATTCCTGCATTCAATAATTGGTTATCTGGGTTTGCAGATTGACGTTGCGTGAGCGATTGATTTCTACCGCGCCCACTTGTACCCGACGACGGAGATGTCCGGTCGGGAGGAGGACAGCCTAGTTTGGAAGGTCTTGTTTGGTTTGTTCCTGCGGCGATTATCCTATCGGTTATCGTCGTTATCTATCTGGCTCGTGATGTTCTAAGTCGTCCTATCGATCGGTCGTCGGACACCTCGGACTTGATTCCGGCTGTCCAATCGCTGTCGACGGAAGAACAGTCTCTGCTCTTTGAGCGAATGAATTTAAATGGTGATCGAATCTACTCTGGTGCTACAGCGTTTTTGAAGCGCCAATACAGAACGATCGCCTGGATGACGATCGTGGGCGCTGGGTTGCTCGCGGTGTTACTGCTTTTTTATGGCGCGAATGAAGAAAAAGGCATTGAGGCTGTCGACCTTGCATGGCGAACCGGAGTCTCATTCCTTGTGGGTGCGTTCTTGTCGGCACTCTCGGGTGTCATCGGAATGATTATTGCGGTGAAAACCAACGTTCGGACTGCGAGCGCTGCTACACGTTCGCTAGGCGATGCGTTAACGATTGCACTTCGCGGTGGTGCCGTTTCGGGGATTCTTATTGTCGGTCTTAGTCTGCTTGGTGTATTCGGACTCTTCTGGGCGTTTGGCGGATTCGAAAACCCCAAACATACGCCTGAACTAATTGTTGGCTTTGGGTTTGGTGCGAGTTTTGTTGCGCTATTCGCTCAGCTTGGTGGGGGGATTTACACGAAGGCTGCCGATGTAGGTGCTGATCTGGTCGGTAAGGTTGAGGCCGGATTGCCCGAGGACGACCCGAGGAACCCGGCGGTCATTGCTGATCTCGTTGGTGACAACGTGGGCGATTGTGCTGGTCGTGGCGCGGATCTATTTGAGTCTACGGCCGCTGAAAGTATCGGCGCGATGATCCTTGGTGTGGCGATATTTAAGGCGACCGGTGAAAACGATGTGGCGTGGATCCTTTTCCCGCTCGTTGTTAGAGCGTTCGGTGCGATCGCCTCAATCATCGGACTTCTGGTGATCAGACCGGGACGTGTGAGTAATGCCCAGCGAGCGCTCGATGTCGGCTATTGGACGACGGCTGTGCTGTCAACGGTTGGCATGGCGATTGCTGCGATCCTCATGCTTGGCTCGTGGTGGTTCTTCTGGGCTGGATTAATTGGAATCATTACCAGTGTGCTGTTTGTCTACATTACGCAGTACTACACGGCGTTTAATAGGCCTGTCCGCGAGATTGCTGAGGCGTCACGAACAGGTGCTGCGACAAACATTATTTCGGGACTTGCCGTCGGCTTTGAAAACACTGCAATTCCTGTGGTCGTTATTTCGGTCGCGCTGGGGACGTCGTTCCAAGCAGGTATTCAAGCGTTTAATGATCTGGGAATTTCGATTGGGGACAGTCAGTGGATTGCCGGAGTGTTTGGCACTGCGGTGGCGACTATGGGCATGCTGATGAGTGCAGCCTATATTCTCGCGATGGATACCTTTGGGCCTATCGCGGATAACGCTGGTGGGGTTACTGAAATGGCTGAGGCTCCCGGAGACGTTCGTGATATTACGGACGGTCTGGATGCGGTCGGCAATACCACTAAGGCTCTAACTAAGGGTTATGCGATTGCTTCAGCGGCGTTGGCGGCCTTTCTTCTCTTCAGCGCCTACTTGGAAACGGCTGGTTTGGAAGAGGTTAATTTGGCCAAGGTCGAGGTTTTTATCGGAGCAATGCTTGGAGGCATGCTTGTCTTCTTGTTTAGTTCACTGGCAATCCGTGCTGTTGGACGATCTGCCCAGACCATGATTTTGGAGGTGCGACGGCAGTGGCGTGAGCAACCGGGAATTCTCGAAGGCAAGGTGGAACCCGATTACGCCAAGGCTGTTGACATTAGTACGCGCTCCGCGCTACGAGAGATGATTGCGCCTGGCTTGTTGGCTGTGTTGCTGCCTGTGGCTGTGGGTTTGATTCTGCGTGCTGAGGCGGAGGCCGCCATGCTCATGGTTGGAACCATCGTTGGCGTTTTGCTTGCAACCGTCATGAACAATGCTGGCGGCGCATGGGATAACGCCAAGAAGTACATTGAGGCTGGGCATTTGCGTGATGCTGATGGGAATGCCATTGGCAAGGGCACGGATGAACACGCTGCTTCTGTCGTCGGTGATACGGTGGGAGATCCATTCAAAGATACTGCTGGGCCGTCACTCCATGTGTTGGTCAAGCTGCTGAGCACAATCACACTGGTGCTAGCGCCGGTTTTCATTTAAGGCAGGTTTCTATTAGGCCGGTCGCGTCGGAATTTTCCGATGTGACCGGCCTATAGGTATAAGTCGCTATGTGGCTTGAAGTTGTCCTCCTTGCGGTGGTTCAGGCTATAACCGAATTTCTTCCGGTGAGCAGTTCTGGGCATTTGCTGATCATTCCTGAACTTTTTGGCTGGGAAGAACCAATGCTGACGAGTATTACGTTGGCTGTCGCGCTCCATCTAGGAACAGGTCTGGCTCTCGTAGCTGCGCTTTGGTCTGACTGGCGATGGTTGGTTAGCGGAATGCTAGGCAAAGGGCCTGACGTGGTGATCACCCGTCGGTTATCCCTGGCCATTATCGGCTCAACCCTTTTTATCGGAGCAATAGCAATACCGCTGCAAGATATATTTGCTGGTCTTCGTGACCCTGTATTGGCGTCGACTTTACTTATTGGGTTTGGTGTTGCTCTCGGGCTGGCGGATAGATTCGGGCGCCAGGCCAGTAGCTTGAGGTCAACATCTTTCTCAGTTTGGCTTCTTGTTGGTGCGGCCCAAATTATTTCACTTATCCCCGGGGTTTCTAGGTCGGGTATAACGATGACTGTAGGTCGAAGTCTCGGTGTTGATCGATCGACTGCGGCCAGATTTTCCCTCTTGCTTATGGGTCCAGCTGTCGCTGGTGCCGGCCTCATGCAACTTGTCAATGCACTGCAGACCGATGAGATGGTCGGTGATGTTTGGTTGCTTGCGGTTGGAACTCTTGTTGCGGCGATTGTTGGAACGCTGACTGTGCGGTGGTTATTAGGCTTTGTGGAACGCCAGAGTCTTGGCCTGTTTGCGTTATATCGTGTGGTGGTGGGCATAGTGGTTCTGGTGGTTTTGGTTTGGCAGGGTGTATGAAAACAGCCGCTCGAAACGAGTTTTCGCTCATATAATCACCTTACTAGGCGAGGTATATATGCGTATTGGCATTCTTAATGCGACCGGATATTCGGGCGCTGAACTTGTGCGGTTTCTGTCCACGCATCCCGAGTTCGAGATCTCTGGCGTAACAGCCCGGAGCCATGCCGGAGAACTTCTGGGCGATGTTTTCCCATGGCTTAGAGCCAATGGGCGTCCCGAGTACTCGGAATTACCTTTGCAGAAGGAATTGGATCAGGCTCCGGACATCGTCATTTCATGTTTGCCTCATACGATATCTGCAAAAACCCTTAAGCCTTTTTTAGAGAGTCAAATACGTTGTATTGATGTGAGCGCGGATTTTCGCTTGCCGGACACCGAAACGTATTCACGTTGGCACGGTCAGGCACACGCGGCTCCCGAGTGGCTGGAATCTGCGGTATATGGACTTACCGAGTTTCATCGTGAGGAGCTTCGTGTAGCCCAACTGGTGGCTAATCCTGGGTGCCATGCAGGCGCCGCAATTCTGGCGCTTGGCCCTGTTGCACGGTCCGGTTTGCTGTCTGGGCATGTGATGGTTGACTCCAAAACTGGGGTGTCCGGTGCCGGGCGGTCTGGCTCAGTTGCATATGGATTTTCCGAAGTCGATGAGAATGCAATGGCGTACGGAGTTGCGAATCACTATCAAAGCCCCGAAATTTCGCAGCAACTCTCAAAATTGGGTGGGCAGGAGATCCAGATCACTTTCGTTCCGCATTTGGTCCCGATGACTCGTGGAATTCTGATCACCGCTTATGCGGCGCTCAACGAGGGCACGACGGTCACGGATATTCAAGAGGCGTATGGCCAGGCGTATGCGGGTGAAGCTTTCGTTCATTTGATTGATGAGCCACCGAGAACTAAGTGGACGGCTGGGGGGAATCACGCGTTTGTCCATTGGATTCTGGATGAGACGAACCACACGTTGGTTGCAATGGCTGCCACCGACAATCTTGGAAAAGGTGCGGCGGGAAGTGCGGTTCAAAACGCGAATGCCATGTCTGGAATTGAAGAGAGTGTTGGGCTCGAGATCCCACCGAGCTATCCGTAAATGCACGAGCCGCCTGCTGAACTTGAAGGCTTTCGCGTGATTCCAGGAGGAGTTCTTGCTCCATATGGGTTTGTCGGTGGGGCGGTATCTGCCGGTATAAAGCCCAGCGGAGATCTAGATCTTGGAGCGATTTTGAGTACTCGAACTCCATGCGTGGCTACTGCAACTTTTACTACTAATAGAGTTCGTGGTGCTTCGGTTGATATTGATCGAGACCGAATCGAGGCTGGGCCTATTCGGGGTGTGGTTTTCAACAGTGGAAACGCCAACACGTATACAGGTGATGGTGGTTACGATGATGCTTTGGCTTTTATTGATGCGTTCGCGCAAAAATTTGATGTGCCGGAGGCTGAGATTCTGGTCGCGTCCACAGGTGTTATTGGTTTTCGATTGCCGATGGCCAAGGTGTTTGCTGGAATTGAGTCGTTGCAACTGACACGTGGCGGCGGCGACGCCGTCGCGCGTGGCATGTTGACGACAGATGCGGGGCCGAAGGCGGTTGCGATTGAGGTTCCGCTATCTACCGGAGTCATTCATATTGGTGGTGTTGCCAAGGGGGCCGGCATGGTGCATCCCAATATGGCGACGATGTTTGCCTTTCTAACGACCGATGCTGAGCTGTCAGACGCGTATGCGTGTGGAATATTTCGGTCGGCCGTTGCCGCGTCCTTCAACTCGATAAGTGTTGATGGTGATCAGTCAACGAGCGATACCGCATTGTTTCTAGCGAATGGTGAAAGCCGTGTCGGGGTGGCTGATAGCGATGATGGTGATGCACGATTATTTGCGAGCGGGTTGTTTGCTGTTTGCCGCTGGTTGGCACGTGAAATAGTGCGTGGTGGCGAAGGTGTTACGCGCGTGATAGAAGTGAAAGTATCAGGAGCGCCTGATGTAGAGGCGGCTCGACAGGCGGCTCGAAAGATTACGTCTTCTAATCTGGTGAAGACGGCGATTCACGGTGGTGATCCTAACTGGGGTCGTGTTGTGATGGCGCTTGGGAACAGCGGAGTGGATTTTGATCCTGAAAGGATAGATATATCAATTGGCGATATTCCGGTCGTGGTGTCAGGCGAGCCCACGGAATATGAGGAGGTATCGGTCGCTGCGCATTTTCTAGAGACAGATGTTCAGATTGGTGTGGCACTGAATGATGGTGAAGCTACCGCGACGGCTTGGGGTGGCGATTTATCTGCCGAGTACGTTGCTATAAATTCGGAGTACATGACCTGAAAGTCCGTAGAGGTGGTTCTGGCAAGCACGGGGTACTTGATGGGGCCTCCGGTGAGTTTGTCATTGTCAAAGTTGGTGGGACGGCTGATATTGCGTCGGGTCGGCTTGCAGCTGATATTCGTGACTTGGTGAAGGATGGAATACGTGTCGTAATCGCACATGGCGGGGGGGACGAGCTCACCAATTGGCGAAAGTCGAGAAGAAGACGCACGGTGTGGCACGAAGGTCTCCGCGTGACCGATGACCAAACCAGGGACGATGCGGTGCTAGTGTTTCGCGGAATTGTGGCTCCTGCAATTGTTGGAGTGCTGCAACGTGCAGGTGTTTCGGCTGTGGGACTTAGTGGGCCTGATGGCGGCCTTGTGAGGGTTCGTCGTGCTTCGCCTGCGCTCGGATGGGTTGGTCGAGTCAGGTCTATCAACACACGGATTCTTGAAGACTTGACCGCGGCTGGTCATGTGCCGGTTGTGTCGCCGCTGGGTGTTGATGGCAATGGACAAATCTATAACGTCAATGGTGATGACATCGCTGCGGCAATTGCTCTTGCGACTCAAGCCCGGGCGCTGATTTTTTTGACAGATGTTGATGGGGTGCGAAACAAAGACGGACAGGTTGTCGGTGATCTTGATCCACTAACAGCACGGGCGATGGTTCGAAGCGGTGTGGTGTCTGGTGGCATGGTGCCAAAGTTGAGAGCTGCGCTTGGGTTGCTTTCAGAGGTTCGTTTTGTATGCATTGTTAATGGAACTCGACCACACGCATTGCGTCGTGCAATGAGTTCTGATGGCTACGGAACGCGAATGAGCGACCGCGTCCCTCTATAATTTGGTTCGGGCGGCAGCATGTCGTCCCAGCCACGGCGATGGACGAAACGATGGACTGGAAGGATCTGGAGTCTCGTTATTACCACCCGGCTTTTCGCCGGTTGCCCGTTACGCTTGTCCGTGGCCAAGGCACACGGGTTTGGGACGATGAAGGAAAGTCCTATCTGGATTTTGCTGCAGGCATTGCTGTCTCAACGCTAGGTCACGGAGATCCGGAATTGTGCCGTGCTGTCAGTCAACAGGTCGAAACCCTTGCGCACACCTCAAATCTTTTCTACACCACACCGCAGCTTGAAGTGGCTCAGCGTCTGGTCGAAAACTCTGATCTTGACCGAGTGTTCTTTGTCAACAGCGGTGGGGAAGCTGGAGAAACGTGCATCAAGATTGCTCGTAAGTGGGGAAAAGCGAACAGGACAGGTGCTTACGAGGTGATCACGACGGACCATTCATTTCATGGTCGAACACTCGCCACAACAGCTGCGACCGGTACAGTTGCGTATCAGGAACCATTTGCACCGATGCCGGATGGCTTCACTCAAGTACCGTTCAATGATCTCGGTGCTATCGAAGATTCCATCTCGGACAAAACCGCGGCAGTTATGGTGGAACCAATGCAAGGTGAGGGTGGAATGTGGCCGGCAGATGTGGGCTACATTCGTGGCTTGCGACGTCTATGCGATGCCGAGGGTGTCTTGCTGATTTTTGATGAAGTCCAGACTGGTGTTGGGCGGACTGGGAGCTTGTTCGCATATGAACAGTTCGACGTCGTACCGGACGTCATTGCTTTGGCAAAGGGGCTGGGTGGTGGTCTTCCTATTGGGGCTGTATTGAGCTCTGAGTCTGCAAGCGTGTTGGTCCCGGGCGATCATGGATCAACTTTTGGTGGAAATCCTGTGGCGTGTGCTGCGGCCCGTGTGGTTCTTGATCGAGTCACGGATGAAAGCTTTCTTCAGGATGTTGTAGCCAAGGGTGAATACGTGATGTCTCGACTCCGCACGAGGGCTTCTAATGGTTTGGGTATCACTGATGTTCGTGGCCTCGGTCTGATGATCGGCTTTGATATGGAATCAGAGGATGCGGCGGATCAGGTTGTGTCTAGAGCCCGTGACAATGGTTTGCTGCTTATCAAGGCGGGAGCCGCGACTCTGCGAATTGTTCCGCCGCTTACTGTCACACGCGACGAACTTGAACAAGGGCTTGAAGCGATTGATGTGGCTCGGGGTGTGTAGCGGTACTCTGTTCTATCGGATGAGGAGATAACGAGAACCAAATGTGGGGTGGACGTTTCGACAAAGCCCCGGCTGATCGTGCGCGAGCATTTACCCGCTCGTTTCCTATCGACCGGCGAATGTACCGGGAAGATATTGTGGCCAGTCGGGCTCATGCGGCGATGCTTGGTCGCTCTGGCTTACTTCCCCAAGATAGCGTTCGCGCAATTATTGAGGGGCTTGATGGCTTACTTGAAGAACTCGTCGCATGTGGTGGACCCTCCCTTACCGATGATGAGGACATTCATAGTTTTGTCGAGAGGGAATTGACTGAGCGTATAGGAGAGGACGGGCGTCGACTTCATTTTGCTCGAAGCCGTAATGATCAAGTGGCGACAGATTTTCGACTCTACTGCAAGGGTTTTAGCCTTCGTCTTGCCGATGCTCTTCTGGATCTTATGGAGGTGCTGGTAACTCGTGCGGCGGAGGAGGCAGAAACAGTTGCTCCTGGTTTCACTCATTTGCAGGTTGCTCAGCCAATCACGCTTGGCCACTATTTTTTAGCGCTAACTGAAATGCACGAGCGTGATCTAGCGGAAGTGATTCGGGCTTTTTCGGCGGCTGATGTATGTCCGCTCGGTTCCGGTGCGTTGTCTGGTGTTCCCTATGACATCGACCGTGAGGGCGTTGCTGAAGAGCTGGGTTTTAGTCAGATTTCCCGAAACAGTCTTGATGCTGTGGCGGATCGCGATTTTGTCACAGTTATCCTCAACGCTTGTGCTGGACTGGCAGGGCATCTGTCACGGTGGTCAGAGGACCTAGTGGTTTGGGCTTCACCTGGTTATCAGCTCATACGATTTGACGAGGCCTATTCAACAGGCAGCAGCATGCTTCCCCAAAAACAGAATCCGGATATTGCGGAGCTAACCCGGGCTCGGGCCGCTTCGGTTTTGGGCGTTGCAGTTGGATGGCAGGCGACACTTAAGGGAGTGCCTCTTGCCTATGGCCTTGATTTGCAGGAGGACAAACGCGCTGTATTCGGTGTTGAGGACGACCTTCTAGTTGGACTTTCTGCGATTACGGGTGCGATAGCGACTGCCACGATTGATCGTGCGCGCATGGCCGACTTGGCCCGTCAGGGGTATCCCGAAGCCATCGAGATCGCTGATTATCTTAGTGAATTGGGCCTTCCATTTCGTGACGCTCATGCTGCTGCAGGACGGCTGGTTCGGCTGGCTGAATCAAAGAATGTTGCGCTGCTAGGCTTGGATGATTCGGATTTCTCCGACGTGGATGCGAGGCTTCCAGGCGAGATAAGGAACCGGCTTGATTTACGGGGAATCGTGGATCGACGATCTTCATATGGAGGCACTGCACCTGCGCTGGTGGCAGATGAAGCCAATCGCGCGCGACAACGTATTGACTGGAACCGTGATCGGCTGCGGGAACTTGTTAGAGATGGACTACCCCAACCGTTGCGAGGAATCATTGGCGACTGATGTGTCACAAGTTCTAGCGCTACTCCCTCCACAACCGTTGGGTTCATGGACGTGGCTTGTTCACGTGGATGTTTACAGTGCACGTGAGTAACCCGGTCAAATTGTCAGTCGTCATTCCTGCGTACAACGAAGAGAATCGACTTGGAGAGACGCTTGAGGCTGTGGAGGGATGGGCGTCTGACGGCAGGGGTATTGTTGAGGTGGTTGTGGTGGATGATGGATCTCGAGATGACACATTACGGGTTGCCCAGTCTTGGGCGGCAGGTGTTGCCTCACGTGGGAATTCAGTGCTTCCGATGGTTGTCTCGACGATCCACCGTGGAAAAGGATCAGCAGTTGCCAAAGGGATCTTGACTGCCAAAGGTGCGGTTCGGGTTTTTATGGATGCGGATCTTGCGATCCCTATGGGATATGTAGATCGTGTTGTCGAAGAAATTCGTCGCGGCGCTGATGTCGTGATCGGTTCACGTGAGATTGCGGGGGCACAGCGTCGTGGTGAGCCCTGGCTTCGTCATTTGATGGGGAGGTTGTTCAATCGAATTGTGGCTGTAATTGCGATTAAAGGTATTCGTGATACTCAGTGCGGGCTTAAGGGTTTTTCTGCTGATTCGGCCGAGGACATATTTAACCGTGTGCTGCTATATCCCGCAGATGCTGACTCGATCAACAATAGTCGAGTAACGGCTTTTGATGTCGAGGTGTTGGCCATAGCTCGTGTGTTAGATAAGTCGATCGTGGAAATCCCGGTGGAGTGGCGACATGTTGCTGTGAGCAAAGTTCGCCCGTTACAGGATGCGGTACTGATGTTTCGAGAGGCTATGTTGGTGCGATGGAATCTATGGCGAAGGCGCTACGGATGAAATCTGATTTCCTGCTGATTTGTGTATGGATTTTCTAGAAATCTTGGTGTGGCCCAAGCTGTTGCCAGATGTGCTTGAGTAGCAATCGGATGTTATTAAGGCGCAGACTTTGTTTGGTTAGTTGATGGTCTGGGTTTCTTTGTTCGTTTGGAGAGATGTATCACGTGCGACAAATGTTGCTTCGAAAAGCGGAGTGAATCACAGATGTTTCTTTTACGGGCGGCGGCTTGCTATTTCATGACCGGACCCTGTACCGCACGGTGATTTGACGTGAATATTACGGTGTTTGATGGCTGGTTAGAGACGCTCGGTGGTGGTGAGCGGCAAGTGCTTGCTGCCGCAGGCGCGTTGCGAGAAATAGGTTTGGTGACTGTTGTGTCACATCGATCCATCGAGTGGTCGTCGGTTACAGAGCGGGCTGGAGTTGATCTTGATGGGATTGAGTATCGACGGGTTGCTGAAAGACCTCATCTTGGTGTGGAAGATCTTGGTTCTAACTGCCAATTATTTGTAAATGGTACGCACCACAGCTTGGTTCGAGGTGAAGGGGTGCCGTCGGTTCGATTTGTCTATTTTCCTGCTCGGCTTCCAGAGTGGCAGATACGAGTCGTTGGGGGTTGGGTGCGTCGGTTGGGTTTGGCTATCGGGGCTGCCCAAGAATCTACGGGTTGGTACGGGTCAGAACATAATGGTGCCGGCCGATACCGGCAGTCGGATGGGATCGGCCATATTGCTGTTCGTGCAGGAAGCCAGGTCAGATTCTGGTTAAGCGCGATGGGGACCGATAGTCGGGCATATACGATTACTTCAACTCACGGAGAAACTCTTGTACAAGGTGAGGCTGGAGAAGCCGGGGATTTTTCGCCGAGTCCTTGGACCTCGGTGCCAGACGACGATGGGGTAATCGTGAAATCTGATGCCTGTGTTTCACCGGCCTCAGGGGAGAGTCGTCTACTTGGCGTTGCTCTGGGCTCTATAGAGGAAAGACGTGGGCCTCTTCGATCAGGCTTCCAACGATTAACCCGACGTATAGCTCCTCCGCTTGGAGCCTGGTCTGCCGACAACATTGCTGAGCGTTACAGACAAGCCTTGGCTTCTTATGACGTTGTAACACCCAATTCGCATTACACGGCGGCCTGGCTTAAACGTCGGTGGGAAATAACAGGGCCTGTAATTGAGCCTCCGGTGATTACCGGATCGAAAAATGTTAGGGGCAAGGATCCATTAATCGTATCTATCGGAAGGTTTTTTGCAGGAGGCCATAACAAGAAACATCTCGAAATGGTGTATGCCTTTCGTCAGTTATGCGCTGCAGGACTGGTGGGGTGGCGATTGGCGCTCGTAGGAGGCGTAGGGCAGCGATCTTCGGACACGGCGTACCTTGAACAAGTTCAGGATGCTGCCCATGGAATGCCGATTGACATTCTTCCGGATGCTGATGAGCAATTGGTGAGTGATCTTCGAATGCGAGCGTCCATAGGATGGCATGCGGCTGGTTACGGAGAATCGAAGCACAGACACCCGGAAAGATTTGAGCATTTTGGTATGGCGGTTGCAGAGTTAATGGCTGCCGGGGCTGTGCCGGTGGTATATGACGGTGGAGGTTTGCGGGAGATCGTCGAGCATGGACATAGTGGATTCCGATGGCGATCCCTCGACGAACTCAGTCGTTGGACTTTAGGTCTCATTCGTAATGGGCGAGAACGGGAATTAATTGGATCTCGGGCGCAAGAAAGGGCATCGACGTGGTCGCTTTCTTTATACCAGGGTCGAATGCTTAAGCTAGCCTCCCAGTTGATCGAGGAGAAATCCGCTACTAAAACAGTTGGTTAAGCACCGGTTGGTGCGTTTGTTTGCTGCTTACTTCACCGGTAAGGGGTTTTGGTTGCTAGCATCGAATCGATCTATGCATGCTGTTGGTCGTCGGTGACACTTATTGTCCAAAAGTTTGGTGGGTCCTCACTCGCGACACGCGAGCGAATCCGTGCTGTCGCGGATCGGATTCATGACTCGCTGAGTGCCGGCGATAAGCTGGCTGTGGTGGTTTCGGCGATGGGGGACACCACTGATGATTTAACCGAGGCAGCAGGTCGGATAAGTGCGCGTCCACCTGAGAGAGAGATGGATGTTCTCCTTTCGACAGGTGAGCTAGTTTCAGCTGCACTAATGTCGATGACGCTCAATGAGCTTGGTCGAGATGCCGTGGCGCTATCCGGGCCACAGGCTGGTATTCGAACTGATGGCCGGTTTGGCCGTGCAAGAATAACTGAGATCATCCCAGCAAGACTGCTACAGGAAATCGAGGCGGGTCGAGTACCCGTGGTAGCAGGTTTTCAGGGTCTCGGGCTTGATGGTGACCTTGTTACATTAGCTCGAGGCACCTCTGACACTTCAGCAGTCGCGGTCGCGGTGGCGTTGGCTGCTGACAAGTGTGAAATTTACACCGATGTGGAAGGGATCTTCACGGCTGATCCACGCATTGTGTCTTGTGCTCAGAAGCTTGATCTCATTGTTTATGAAGAAATGCTTGAAATGGCTAAGCTAGGGGCGCGTGTTATGCATCCCCGTGCTGTTGAGATAGCGGAACATTTTTCGCTGCCAGTGATGGTACGGTCGAGCTTCAGCGATAACGCAGGGACGGAGATCGTGGACGAGTCGGCAATACAAATCGAAACAATGCAACGTGTTCGAGCAATTGCCCACGACATGGATGTTGCCCGTGTGACGGTTAGAGGTGTGAGCGATAGGCCGGGATTAGCCAATGCGGTGTTTGAGCCGTTGGCCACGCGACATATAAACATCGATGTCATAGTTCAAAATGTTTCAGATGGTGGAAAGACCGATATTTCATTCACTGTCTCTGAAAATGATCTTGATACGACCCTGGATCTTGTGAGGCCCGTAGCAGCTGAAATCGGCGCACATGATGTTGTCTCGTCAGCGCAACTTGGTAAGGTCAGTATTGTCGGCGTGGGTATTCAGAGTACTCCAGGAATTGCAGCGCGAATGTTCGGGTCGCTTGCGAGCGCTGGAATAAATATTGTGAGCATCACTACTAGTGAGATCCGAATAACTTGCCTTGTAGACAAGAACGATGTGGCTCAGGCGGCTGTGGTTCTTCACACAGAGTTCGGTTTGGATGAGCCCACAAAATGATTCCAATGATCGTTGACAGTATTCGTGTGAATCTCATCAACCCAAGCCGCGTAATGTTGTTGCGTGAGCACGATGGTCCTAGATATCTCGCGCTCGTTATTGGAAACGGTGAGGCAGATGCGATAGCCGTAAGACTGCAAAATCAAGAAGTTCCCAGACCGTTGACTCATGACCTTCTCAATAAAATGGTTGAAGATTTGGGTGGATCGGTGGTTCGAGTAGCAATTACGGAACTAGTGGACACGACGTACTACGCCACCATTTTTATGGATATCAATGGGACGCCGTATGAATTAGATGCCCGACCGAGCGACGCCGTGGCTCTGGCCATTCGTGCAGACGTACCTATCCTTGTACATCCGGACGTTCTTGATCAAGCAGGGTTCGAGCCCGATCAGGATGGTGAGTCGAGTGATCAGGATGAGGATGAGTTCGTAGCCGAGGAAAAACTAGGTGTGTTTCGAGAATTCATCAATGAGTTGGATATTGATGACCTCGGAAAGACATAACTCTTAGTCCCTCTTATCGTCATCGCTGAGGCTAGTTTGATTCGTATTACGAGGCGGCTTCGATCTGGACAAATTTGGAAGATATGCCCGATGGATTTATGGCGACAATTACCCACGATGTCCCGGCTGTTGCTGAGCCGTTCTTTCTCACAAGTGCTTGGTGAAGACCAAAGGCATGTGATGGGTCGGCCTGTAGCTTGTGGGCTATTCCGGCGTGTATATCGATAGCCCATACAGTTAGGTTCGTTCCGGCTGTTCCGGCCCCTATTCGAAGAACGTCTTGCCCTTCCTCTACTACAAAAGCAGCGGCCACCAATGGTCGTTCGGTGGTATCAGGGGAAGCAAGGATGAATTCGAGATTTGTGTGTGTCTTGCTCTGGTGTGTATTCACGGGTGCAAGTGAAGAACCAAGGTCAGGATGGATTGCAACTAGCTGGACAGGTTCCGATGTTGGGGCTGCGAACGGATCAGGGATTTTCATTGCGAACGCACCACTGCTATCTGTCCATGCGGATGTTGCTGAGCCGGATCCGGCGGCTATGACAAGAGCCCGTTGTGCTGGTGCGCCTGACTTGATGCGAACACTGCCAACAATATGTTGTTTTTGATGAGGGCGAGAACTAAGCACGTTGGCAATGTCGATACGATCTCGCAACGGGATATTACGTGAATGTGACACGTCAATATTTTTGCGAGTTTCCCCCAATAGATTTGGTGTATTGGAGGTTGCACCGAGATTCCCGTGGCATTGAGCACATGACGAGCTGTACACACTTGCGCCGCGTTCCGTCGTTGGAAGCGATGGTAATCCACGGATGGGGTTAGCAATCACGACCAGCCCGTAGGCAGGTAATGGTATGTCAGTTCCATTGAACCATCCCTTTTTCCATGGTGCAGTAGCGCTAGTGCTGATGTATTGACCAGGAGCTACACCTGTGATCCGAATCGTCCGCGGCACATTAGCAAGGTTTACGACAGCAAGCCTGGGTCCAGTATTAGAGCGGATCGCAAGCGCATCGAGGTCATCCGTCTGAACTATGACGCGAGCGAGTTGTCCTGGTCCTTTGACAAATCGTCGGACAAGCTGGAGTGCTTGGAAAACGGATCCTGGCTCGTCGGTAAGAGAGCTTGACCAAAGCCCGAAATCTGGCTCCCCACGCGGGGAGAGTCCTGATGGATCACGGGTGCCCTTGTAAACCAGTAAGCCGCTTGCTCCTTGGCGTACGGCACGAAATGTTGCTGATGTTAGAAAGGCTCCATTTATTGGTTCATCGAGCATCGGATCGACTGCGAGATCACCATTGAGATTGATTTCTTCTATGTAGTTCGGCCTGCCGTTGGCAATCTTTGTTGTGACGTATACGCGATCTTCAAACCAGTCAAGTCTGTTAGTGAGTACGTCATGTGGCGTTGTTTCACCTATTTGGAACATGCCGTACCAATGCCAACTTAAGAAGTCAGGGGCTACTTCACTGTCAACTGCTCGAAGGTAGGCTTCCCAATCAAGGTCTGAAGCAGTCCCACAGACAAAAGTTCCGGACGGGTTCCTCGCAGCTCCAGAGTCAATTGCGTCAAGGGAGGGGCCACCAAGTGAGATCACGCTACGGCCAAACCTAGAATCTACAGCTGTACGTGTTGCTGAGTAGATTGCGGAATAGTTTGATCCCTGGCCGCACGCATACCGAGTTCCAGCATTCTGGTGGTTGTTGGGCTCATTCCAAACCTGGTAAGGCCACCTCAAGGCCGCATCGCCAAATCTGTTTTTTAGTTGTTCTATGGCGTTTGCTACGTAAACGCCAAATTCTCTGTTTCCAACATTATCGAGCGATTCGCTCTCGTGCTGGGAACTCGGAGCACCGCTAGCGGAAAAAATCCACTGTGGTGGGCTAACGAAGCTAATCAGGGGTTCGGCACCAGAGTCGAGGACTTTTTGGACGAACGTGTGCAGCAATTCCCAATCAATATCGTTGGTAGTAGAGCTTTGAACGGCCGTTCCTAGGAACCGGTGACCGACCCATACTCGGACAAGGTCCGAGCCAAGTTGACTTGTTCGATCAATACCGCCATCTCGATATAGGTCGAAAAGCTCATTGGTTCCGAGCTTAAAATCTAGCTCTCTTGCCAGCCCAGTTGATGGTTTGTCGAAGTCGACGAGAATGTCAGGGGTGTTGCTTCCACCGAGCGTTATCGTTAAGACAATAAGCAGGGCTGTTAGCAGAGCGGCTCGACACCAATTACCCCGTCTCCTCTGCAGGGCATTGAGCATGCTAATTACGTGTTACTTATTTGTTCGCGGGTTCCGGATGCTGCGGATCGGCGGATCGCCTCTATTACTTGTAGGAGGTGCACACTTTCGTCTGGAGGTGATTCATTCACGGTCTTACCGTTTACCACTGCCAAGAAATGGGCGTCCGGATTTGTCCCCCCGGGCAGATTGGTGACTTCGGAAATGGTTGGCGTTTCGCCTTTTCGTGCGTCGCTTTCTTGCGTGATCACCTCGACGCCCCCGGACGCCCAATCTGCACGAACTGATCCATGTTCAGCAGTGACGGAAAGCCTTTCCCAGAACGTGTGCCCTGATCCCATTATCGAGAGTGTACCGATTGATCCGTTGTCGAAGAGCAGTGTGGCTGCGCCGTCAACTTCCACTTCTTTCCCATATTCACGCGTCCTCGCGTCAACCTCTGTTACACGCAAGCCAGTAGTCCATAGCAGCATGTCCATCAGGTGACTTCCGGAGTCACTGAGTTGCCCCCCTCCCCCAAGAGCCATTGATTGTCGCCATGTGCCTTCAGTGTTCAGGAGCCATTCCTGCGCTTGCGTTGCCTGAATGTGGGTTACGTCGCCGAGCTTTCCGCCAGCCAGTTGTGTGCGCATGTATCTGTAGCCGGGACTAAATCGGCGTTGAAAGCTAACCACCACGTGTTTGGCTTGCTTTGCGGCATGTTCTGCAATCTCACTCGCAAGTTCTGGTGAATGCGCCAACGGTTTTTCACAGAGCACATGAGCGTTGGCATTCAGCGCGCCCATCACATGTTCGTGGTGCAGTGTGTGGGGGGTAGCGACGAGAATTGCGTTTGGACTAGCGGATTCGAGAAGTTGTTGCCATTGGGAATATGTTTGTGTGGTTGATAGGCCGTCTACTTTTGATCGAAGGGCTGCGACGGCTGTTTCGGATGGGTCGGCTAAACCGACGATCTCAATGTCGGGCATGGACAGGAAGCGTCTGACATGGCCCGCGGAAATGTTGCCTGCGCCGATTACGCCGAGTCTAATCAATGGAAAAGCCTTAAGGACTGCTAAGTCGGGAGCGGAGTCTAACGCTATTGGTGTGACTAGTGCTTTAGTTCTAGCTGACCAGGGTTTCAAGCATCGCGTGTTGCGGGATCGCCTGGGCGAAATTGACCACCATACGGCAAGGGAAGCCGATCAACGGTCTCCCGAAACTCCCCTTTGCCTTTTAAGAGATCATGGACGTCCCAACCTTGCGCTTCGAGTTGTTCCAGTACGTACCCCAAGTCGTATTTTTCACCGGTCGATTCGTCGACGAAGTGCTCGGCCCAGCCAATTTGGTGCCGCGGGATGGTAAAAGTTCCTTCACCCGAACGTCTTGGAATTTCAAATCGGAATTCTGAAACTCGTATGTGTTTAGGGGAATCTTTCGTCATGTATTTTTTATCCAGAACGCATTGGTGTAGGGGTCAGGCCTGATCAATTTTCAGGGGAGCGGTGCCTATGTGTCAACGGAGCTATTTCTACCGACGACAATAAGGATTGGTGAATCGGGCTTCCACGGGTCCCGCTCGTATGATCCATAGATTCCGTCGATGTCTAGCCCGGCGTCTGTGAATTCGGAAACGACGTCGTCACGTGAAACGAGGGCCAGGCTGTATCCCAGACGACGTTCACCAACCATCACTTGATTTTCGTAAAACCGATACACCAATGTGCTTTGTCCACGATTGAGTTCCCTGTTATGAGAATAAAAACGTTCTCGGGTGACGCGTAGGCCGGTCGCTGGTTCATGTTCGATGAATTCGACTTCTTCGTGATCAGGTTCGGCATCGAGTGGGACGGCTGCAAACACGTCGACAGCAACCGCACCCCCTGGTCTTACATGACGTGATGCGTTGCGTAGCGTGTCGATTCTTGATTCTTTGTCTGGCAGTAGAAGGTATGAGTTGAACCCAACGAACGCTAAATCGAAAACTAGGTCAACTTGGTATTGTTCCATCCGGCCGTGTTTGAAGCTCAGCCGTTGCTGAACTGGAGATGGTAAAAGTGACTTCTTTCGTCGGGCCTGATCAATCATGCGTTGGGATGAGTCGACGCCAAACACTTGGAAGCCATGACGAGCAAGAGGAATGGCTATACGTCCTGTTCCTACGGCAAACTCAAGGACTCTGGATCCAAATTTCCGGCTTTCGTTCATCCAGAAATCAAGTTCTGAACCCGTGGATTCCTCGTATTCCATGTCGTAGACGGAAGAGGCCGGGTCATAACCAGTCTCTTGAAATACAGGGTTGCTTGGTGGGCGATTCATACCCCGTAAATGCTGGGCATCGCTAACCTGTGTTACGTCGTGTTGATGCGATGGTAGCTCTGGTGTTTTCCGAAGCTTTCGGTGAGCCATGGGTTCGCTTGCTCTGGCTTAAGCTCAATTGCCTGCATAATTAAGCGGTTGATTGGCAAGTTCTTTTTCTAGGTTCGCATGATCTTTAACGCTGTCCATCCCCCGCCAACGAGCTTTAGACTTAAACGCTCCCAACAGGCCTCGGCTCGCTAGGTTTGGAAAGGTGCTGTCCTCATGGTCACCAACTTCGGGTAGATGGTCTTCAAATGCGCGGTTAAGTACATAAATTCCGCCATTGATCCAGTGTGGAAGCACCGGGTTGGTAGCAAAGTTGGAAACTTTTCTTCCGTCCAATTCAACAATGCCAAATTGGCTGATGTATGGGGCAAGCAGGATCGTCGCCATGTTTCCATCGGCTCGATGTTGATCGAACATTGAATCTAGATTTTGCTCAGTAAGGATGTCAGCGTTCGAAGCTAGTACGAGTTCGTCGTCTCGTGGGACCTGTTGCATGCCTTGGCGTAGCCCCCCACCACGACCGAGTGGGGAATGTTCGATCGCATAGCTGATTGGAGCCCCGAATTCAGACCCATTGCCAAAATGGGCCTCGATAACCTCGTGCAAGTAACCACAGGAGATTACGAAGTGATCCACTCCTTGTTCGAGATACCATTCCATCTGGTGCTGCATGATGGGTTTCCCAGCAACCGATACCATTGGCTTTGGGACGTTTGCTGTTAGAGGTCTAAGGCGCTCGCCGCGACCTCCGGCGATCAATACGGCGTACACAAACACTCTCCTGATTGGAGACAACAGCACTCTGACTTTAATTATATGTTCAGATAGCCATTACGGGCTTATTGTGTTTGGCTGCGTAGCTCAACCACATTGCCGTCGGGATCTCGGAAGTAGAGAGAACGCCCATCGCTATCGTCAATTGGCCCGTCGATTTCTCCACCCAGTTGGCGGATAACATCGATGGCTCTTTCAAGCTCATCGTTCGTAACAGTAAGGGCTAGGTGTTGTATGCCAAGGTTTCGCCAGTCACGAATACTATTTACAGGTCGTTTTTCAGGGGCTTGGAATAGATGTAGAGAAAAGTTTGGTCCTACCAACACTTGTTTGAACATTGATCGAGAACCCTCAGATAAACGAAGAGCCAGCGTATAAAAAGAACAGCTTTTAGACAGGTCGCTGACATTTATCGCGACGTGATCAAGGCGCGTTGCTCGGAGTGGACGTTGTCGGTCGTGAATCGAAGTCATTTACTGATAGGTCGGGAGGTATCTTCTCAGCTTATCGTGGCATGCCCATGCTTTTATGTCTTGCGCCACCGATCTCCCTTTGTGGCGCCGTGATCTCGAATCGGGTGTAAACAAATCTTCGATGGGTGTACTAATCCCTGGTGAGGAAAACCTATTCTGTTGTGCAGTGAGTGTATGTTCTATCGCCGCAGCACTATATGTGGTATCTATGCTCGTGTGTATTGTTGGGTTTTCAGCCGGGAGCAGGTGCAGTGCGTTGTCCATCCTGTGAATCACCGAGCCTTCAGGTTGTTGATTCACGTGAAGCGGCTGATGCGATAAGGCGTCGACGTAAATGTCAGGATTGCGGCCACCGCTTCACAACATACGAGCGTCGTGGTGTCTTTAATTGTCCGAGATGTCTAGAGGATGACAGTCGGATTGAAAAGACGACGTCTATATCAGGAGGAACGGCGCGACGTCGTAAATGTGGGGAATGTGGATTTGTTTATGAAACACACGAGCGGTTGGTGGGAATGGAGGTGCATGTCCAAAAGGCTAGTGGCAGCCGTGAACGATTCCATCGCGGAAAGTTATATAGGTCTGTCATGGTGGCAGGTTCCAAACGTGATGTTGAGAGCGGCTGGGCGGAATCGGTAGTCAACGAAATAGAGAATGCGATTGTGGAGGCAGGGCAATCAGAGGTTTCCTCAAAGTTGATCGCTCGAATGGTTATGGAGCGTTTGGTTATTCAGGATGAAGTCGCGTACGTTCGATATGCATCAAGTTATTTTGAAGCGGGTGGTTTAGCTGAAATAGTGGACGTAATCAATGAGACTCGTCACCGAAGGGAAAGAACTGAGATCGAGCGAACGAATTTACGGCTGGTTCCTAGTGAAACATCTTCACAGGATTGAGTTTCGAAAGATGAAGGCCATGTGCATCGTCGTTTTCTATTAGCTGGAGGATGTGACGATGGGTTTATCGCGGTTTTTTGTTCTAGCGGGCATTGTCTTGGGCCTCCTGGGTTTTGTTTTGGTTGTTCGCGATCAGGTAGGTTTTGGTGTTCGTGTTGCGGCAGCCCTAGCAAGGGTAGTTCCGGGAAGTCCGAGTGCTGTGCTTGGTATAGATCCGGATCCGCGTGTTTCAACGATCGCCTATATCACACGTGATGGTTACGAACTAGAGGCTGATATTTATGAGCCCGCTGGATTTGACCGGTCCCCAGCTGTTGTCTTAGTCAATGGTGTTGAACCCGAGGGAAAGAAGTATTCCCCTTTGGTCCAGCTTGCCGATGGATTATCTCGAGCTGGCTTTGTCGTTTTGGTCCCGGACGCGCTTGATTACGCCAATTATCGGGTTTTGCCGCAAGACATAGGTGCGCTCGTCCGAGGGTTTCAGATTCTCCAAGGTCGGAACACTGTTGACATGGACAGGGTCGGTTTTGTTGGGTTTAGCATGGGTGGCTCGCTAGCGATGGTAGCTGCGGCTGATCCTGAGATCGTGGACGAAGTGCAGATGGTCGCAGCTGTTGGTTCTTATTTCTCATTGGAGGCGATTATTCAGGCTGTGACAACAAAGACAGTTCGAACCCCTAATGGACACGAATTCTATGAGCCTGATGATTACGTATGGCTTATTACTCGGAATACGCTGCTTTCGCAGGTTCGAGATGCCGATGATCGGTCGGAACTGTTCAGAGTTTTTTCTTTGCCATCCCCCCAGCCTAATCTAGAGGTGATGAGTACGTTTGATCCCCAAGGTCTCGGGGAGCAAGCCCGAAGCGTATACGTCATGCTCACAAATCGTGAACCAGATTCGGTGAGGCCGTTAGTCTCTAAAGTACGGGAGCTAATGCCAGGTGTTTTTGAGTCGATTTCACCCAAGTATCACCTCGACCGAATCACGGCTTCCATCTCTTTGTTGCACGATAGAAATGATCGGTATGTTCCGGTACAGGAGTCGGATAGGACATTTACGATGGTCGGAGGATCGCCACGGGCACGTTTGGAAATTCTCGACGTCGTGCAGCATGCTGAGCTGGTAGCTCCAGATCTTTCTCCGCCCGTGCTCTTTGGCTCCTATATTCCAGGCATGTGGAAACTGTTTCGATTTGTTTTCGACTCACTTGATGGGCTTGTGGAATCAAGGCAATGGCCTAGATAAGTAGGGTGAAGCTCTTACTGCTTGGGTTTAGTGAATAGGCTGAACAATCCTGAGTTTCGTGATGTCGGCTGGAGCGTTGACCCGAAATGGGAGGCCTACTGTGCCTACGCCAGCTGAGACAACTAGCGGCCGACCTTCGACATACATGAGGCCACACGGTTTGGGCAATGGATAGCGCGTTCTCAGGGTCAAAGGTCCTACGATAGGGGGTACGATTTGTCCTCCGTGAGTATGGCCACTGAGTGTTACGTCAGCCCTAAAGTTTCCAAGTATCGAGGCCCCGTCAGGGTTGTGCGAGATGAAGATTGTGAACTTTTCTGAGTCTGTCTCGGCGAAAGCTTGGTCAAGGTCATCAAGTCCCACATGAGTGTCGCCAATACCGACTATTTGAACCTGTGCTCCACGGATAGACAGACCAACAGACTTGTTCGTAAGAGTTTGCACCTCGTGGTTTTCCAGAACCCTTTCCATTGCAGTGAGCGGGCGTGCTTCTCGGGTAATCCAATTTGGTTTCTGATGTTTAGGTGGACCGAAAGCGTCATGATTACCCCAAACTACAAACGTTCCGTAGCTCGCATTTATTTGTTTTAGCCTCTTGGCTACAGCAGGAACATAATCCGCTTCTTCCACGAGATCTCCCGCCACCACTAGGAGGTCTGGTTTTGTTCCCGATAGGCTTTCGAGTGTTGCTAGTGCTGGATCACAGTGGCCTTTGACGTGTAGGTCTGAGATCAGCGTTACTTTCAGTTCGTTGAGACCTTCTGGAAGTGATGAAAGGGGAAGCGTAATGTCCTGATGTCGAATCTCGGAGGACCGAAGCGGCCCAATGGCTGTGACCCATCCCACAATAATCGAAATCAAACCGAGTATTTGTCTAAACCTCACGATTGTTTGACGCGGAATGCTATTAGCCAGTGGCAGAGGTCTCGTGATGAGCAAACTCGCCCATTTCACGATACTTGTCATAGCGGGATTCAACGAGCGTATCAATATCTTGTTTTCGAAGCTCTTTAAGGGTGGTCCGTAGCTCCTCACCAAGGTTTTCAGCAGCAGCATTATGGTCGCGGTGGGCCCCTCCTTCAGGTTCTGGCACAACACGATCAATCAGTCCAGCGTGCAGTAAATCAGCTGAAGTGAGTCGTAGAGCGGCTGCAGCCTTTTCAGCATATTTTGAATCTCTCCACACGATAGCTGCTGCAGCTTCGGGCGAAGCTACGGAGTATATCGAGTGTTCCATCATTAGAACGCGGTCTCCTATTCCGAGCGCGAGAGCACCGCCGCTTCCACCTTCGCCGATAACAGTGGTGATCACCGGCACTCGTAAGCGTGCTAGCGTGCCCATGTTTTCGGCTATTGCCCACGACTGACCACGCTCTTCATCTTCTAACGTTGGACTTGCTCCCGGAGTATCAAGAAAAGTAAACACTGGCCGGTTGAATGTTTCTGCTAAGCCAAAAATTCGTAATGCCTTTCTAAATCCCTCAGGCCGAGCCATCCCAAAATTCCGCTCTAGATTTTCAGCAGTGGTACGTCCCTTTTGGTGTCCAACAACAACCACGCTGATGTTGTCAAATGAAGCGAGGCCAGCGACCACTGAGGGATCATCTCCGAATCGGCGATCCCCATGAAGTTCGACAAAATCAGGGAAGAGGCGATCAATGTAGTCCAACGTATGTGGGCGTTCCTGATGGCGAGCAAGTTGTACTCGTTGCCACGGGGTCAGATTTGAGTAGACGTCGGCGGTGCGGGCTTCAAGTTCGAGCCGAAGCACCGACAGCTCCTGCGTTACACCGGAGTTAGGATTCTGTAAGGCTTTACGATCTAGTTGTTCAATCCGATCGCGTATCTCATTTAAATCGTCTTCAAAATCCAACATATTCTTTCGTGTGCCTAGTTTGGTTTTGGTGTTGTCGCTGGCTGCGTTTTGGGTTTGAGGTTGCGGATGTGGCCGACTGGTGCCAAATGAGTAATCAATTGAGCTAGTGTGTCGCGCAACTCTTGACGAGCTAGGACTAGATCGAGCATTCCATGCTGTTGTACCCATTCTGAGGTGTGGTCTTCAACGTCGGAACGTCGCCGGATCGTACCTTTAACAACTCTTGAGCCAGCAAATCTTATTGTGGCCCCAGGTTCACCAATAATGATGTCCGCGGTTGCAGCAAAACTTGCCGTGACACCTGCAAGTGTTGGGTCAGCCATCACACAGATATGAGGGATTTGCACCTCTCGAAGTCGAGCAGCTGCCGCTGTTGTTCGGGCCATTTGCATGAGGGCAAATAGGCCTTCATCCTGGCGAGCTCCACCGGAGGATGTGACTGTTATGACGGGTAGAAGTTCTCGACGAGCCATTTCAAAAAGGCGCGTTATTTTTTCTCCCGTAGCGCTCCCCATGCTTCCGGCGATAAATCCAAATTCCATGACTCCAAGGGCGACCCGGCGTTCGTTGAGCAATCCAGTTCCGCATACGATTGCCTCATTACGGTTTGTGAGCGCCCGTGCTTTGCCGACTCGATCCATATATGAGCCGCTTGGCCGCACAAATTCGATGGGGTCAGCGGCTGTGATGTCGGCGTCGATCTCGATGAAGGATTTAGGCTCGTCGAGCAAAAGAGCGATACGCTCGGCCGCGTCCATCCGATCATGGTAGTTGCAAGCCGAACACACACGGAGGGCAGCTTCAAACTCAGGCCGATACTGCATGGCCCCGCACTTACGACATGTATTCCAGAGATCAACTGGTATGTGAGGTCGTGATTTCATACGTTTTGGCTTTAAGAGCCGGGATGGTCCTGCATGTGCAGCCTACGATGTCTAAACAATGGCCTGCTCGATCGGGACCTGCCGAGCATATTAGCGCTCGTTAGGGCTGGGTGGGGACTAAATCTTTGGTTTTGTCGGTGTTCTTCGAAGCACAATCGATATTTAATTTAGATCTTGGCCTTATTTATTTTTCCACGATGGACGTTGAGACTTCGATGATTTTGGGTCGTCCCTCAATAACTTGGAGTTCGAATTCTCGCCCTGCTATTTGTGACTTGTAAAGGATGTTGGCTAGTTGGTCGTCGACGTATTTGTTTATAAGGCGAGCCACAGGACGAGCTCCCGAATGCCGATTTATGGTCATGGCGACAATTGCATCCAATGCTTCGGATGATATGTGCAAGAGGACATTAAGACGCTGAGCCCGGATGGTGGCGTCTGATAAGGCTCTCCGTGCGATTTCCCGAATATATTCCTCTTCAAGTGGATCGAAAACTATTATTCGATCCAGACGGTTTACCAAAGGGCTAGGCAGATGTTTAACCGCGTGTTGGCGCACTCGTTCTTCGTACACAGCGCTTTTCCCAGCGTATTCGGCCTTCTCAAGAAATCCAATGTTGGGTCCCGAGGCGTACTCCACCCCAAAGTTTGATGTCAGCACAACAATAGTGTTCCGAAAATCCACATCACGGCCATTGGCGTCTTTCATAAGGCCGTCATCCAATATTTGAAGAAGCACCTGCAACGTTTGTGGATGGGCTTTATCGATATCGTCAAACAGGACTACAGAGAACGGATTACGTCGGACAGCTTCTCCCAGATGGCCCGCATCTTCATAACCGACATATCCGGGTGGAGATCCGATGAGTCTCGACACATTGTGTGACTCTGACATCTCGGACATATCGACCCGTACTATGTTTTTAGTAGTCCCGGTCACGAATTCTGCGAGACCCAATGCGGTTTCCGTTTTGCCGACGCCGCTTTCGCCTAGGAAGAGAAACGATCCAATCGGCCTACGCAAGTCACGCATACCGGCCATGGCACGGCGAAGTGATTTACCCAGTTCTGCTAGGACTTTGTCTTGTCCAACTATTCGCTTTTTAAGATGTTCCTCGGTAGTTAAGAATCTTTCTGTTTCCATATGGTCAAGGGCGGCAAGCGGAACACTGGTCCATGAGGCAAGTATCTTCCCTATGTCTTCAGGACCAATTGTCGGTTCAGAATTCTTGATTTCTTCGCGCCAGGCTTCCCTCTCGTCGTGGAGTTCGTTAAATATCTTCTGTTTGGCATGTTGGATATTGTCTGTAGGCGTGGAAGATTTGGGGTGATCAGGTGGATCCTGATCAGCGTTACTCGATTCCTCCTCGGAAATACTAGGGTTATCAGCGCTAGTGTTGTTTTCCAAGTGTTGTGTTTTGGTCGGTGGATTTTTCAGTTCTTGAAGACGGCGTTCAAGCTCCAGAATTCGATTTGGGGGAGTTAAAAGTGCAACCTTTGCCGATGCGGATGCTTCATCTACAAGATCTATAGCTTTGTCGGGTAAATGTCGGGATATTAAGAAGCGTTGAGATAGGTGCACGGCAGACTTAAGACTTTCGTCAGTTATTTTCACGTTGTGATATGACTCATAAACTGGCCGCAACGCTTCGAGGATTCTTAGAGCGTCGTCAGTGTTAGGTTCGTCAACTTCGATTGGTTGAAGGCGCCGGGTCAGGCTCTTGTCACTAATGATTTTCTGACGGTATTCGCGCCATGTGGTTGCTCCTATTAATTGGATTTCGCCGCGAGCAAGATGACCCATAAACATGTTTGAGGCATCAAGGGAACCGGAAGCACCACCTGCTCCCACTAATGTATGTATTTCGTCAATAAAGAGAACAACGTCGTTTTGGGAGCGAACTTCTTTGATGAGCCCTCTACATCGTTCCTCAAAGTCTCCCCGGTGTTTTGTCCCGGCAAGCATCGCCGTCAAATTAACCGAGATTAGACGGTGCTTGGCTATTTCTTTGGGAACGTTGCCGTTAACTATCTGGTGAGCTAATCCTTCAACAACAGCCGTTTTCCCAACGCCTGCATCTCCGACCAGTACGGGATTATTCTTTCGTCGACGAAGAAGGATTTCGATGACGCGGTTTGTCTCAGATCGACGACCTACAACAGGGTCCAGATAGCCTTCACGTGCGGCCGCGGTAAGGTCCTTTCCGAACATCGCGAGTGGATCACGTTTTTGTTTCCGACTCTCTCCAACCCTGCCTCGCCGACTGCGATGAGCGGTGCGGTTAGCAGTTGGTTTTTCGGGTCGATATGCCGATTCAACTCGATGCCGAATAAGCGCAAGCCTGCTCCTGTTAAAAAAATTTACAAGAGTGGCGTTTCGGGACCCTTTAGTTAAAGAACTGCCGTTTGCGAGCACACCCAGTAAAAGATGGTCTGTGCCAATAAATCGAACGCCCATTTTTTCTGCCGCTAGCGAAGAGGCTCGTAATACGTTCTTTCCATGTGTGGATAGGGGACGTCTTCCCGTGTTACTACTTTCCCCGGGCGTTATGGCGTCCAACAAGGATTCTCGCAAGGTATCTAAATCAATTCGACATTCCTTTAGGACCCGAGCACCTGCTGTTTGAGGTGATCGAAGAATCGCGATCAGAATGTGTTCAGGTGCAATTGTTGGATGTCCAAGCATTGCAGCTTCAACTTCTGCTTTCCAGAGCACCCGACGGCCTTTAGTGGTTAGGCGCTTCAGGTACTCGGAAGGTATCGATTCTTCTTGGTCAGGAGTCACAGGTGTTTCTTTCGGGACTAGACACCCACCGGCAGTTGATCGACAAGACTTTGTAAGCCTTGGCCGATGCTATCGCCAAGTGAGGTGAGCACGATGATGAGCACCACTACAAACACGGTGGACACGAGGGCAAATCCGACTACGGTGCAGCCGCCCCCTGACGTTAGGGAGGTGCCACCGTTCATGTCTGGTTCTGAGTGGTTTGAACGGGAAGGGGATGAAGAGGGTTTCATGAATACTCTGGATAATGCCAGAAAAGTTAGTTGAGTATCAGTGGTGATTGATTGGGAACGAAGGATTGAAGGCTACGCTCGGTTTAAGCGCAGCATGTAATGACTTGGGTGGCCAAATAATTCTGAGGGATTTGAAGTGTCGACTTTCGTTACTGTCATCGCATCGGTTTGGGGTTGTACACGGTAAACTTAAGACTTAAGGGTCGAACCAAATGAACCTTCGGAGAAAACGTCTCGGGTACAGAAAAACTTTCACATTTTGATGCCGACGGATCTGCATGGATGGTTGATGTCACCAGCAAGTCCGAGTCGGATCGCCGCGCCGTCGCCCGTGGTCGCGTAATGGTAAACCCTTCGACGTTAGCGATGGTTCGGGACCAGCTTTCGGGTGCAGATACCATCTTGCGGAAGGGTGATGTGCTGGGCGTTGCGCGCTTGGCCGGGATTTTGGCAGCCAAGCGCACAGCCGATCTCATTCCGTTATGCCATCCGTTGCCGATCTCAGGTGTGCAGGTGAGCTTGTGTCCGGAAGGCGACGAATCCATTGTGATTGAGGCAAGTGTTCGAACTGTCAGTCGTACGGGTGTCGAAATGGAAGCTTTGACAGCGGTATCTGTTGCGGCGTTAACGGTTTACGACATGTGTAAGTCTGTTGATCGGGATATGCGGATCATGGATATCCACCTCGTTGAAAAACATGGTGGATCCCATGGTGACGCTCAAGCTTCCCGGTCGGAACTCTAAAGTTGAAAGGAGCCTCGAGTGGACGAACATCCCGCTGAATCCGTTGATATCGAATCCATAGATATCGCGAAGGAAATGGAAACGTCGTATATCGACTATGCGATGAGCACGATAGTTTCTCGTGCTATTCCAGATGTGCGTGATGGTCTGAAGCCCGTCCAGCGTCGCCTCCTGTACTCGATGGATGAATTGGGAGGAAGTCCGAACTCCGCCTATAAAAAATCGGCTCGTATTGTTGGGGACACGATGGGTAAATACCATCCCCATGGTGATCAGGCGCTGTATGACGCGCTTGTGCGCATGGCACAAGATTTTTCGTTGCGTTATTGCCTGGTTGATGGCCAGGGGAACTTCGGATCCGTGGATGGGGATCCTGCGGCGGCGATGCGGTACACCGAAACACGTCTGACCCAGCTTTCCGCGGCTATGCTCGACGACATTGATCGCGACACGGTTGATTTTGTAGACAATTTTGACGGTAGTGCGGAGATGCCGGAAGTTTTGCCTTCTGTAATTCCTAACTTGTTGGTTAACGGAGCGACAGGTATTGCGGTTGGCATGGCTACAAGTATGCCCCCGCACAACTTGCGTGAAATTGGGCGCGCGATCGAGCAGTACATTGATGACCCCGAGGTTTCCTCGCGTGATCTCATGCGAAATGTCAAAGGACCCGATTTTCCGACGGGTGGGATCGTTTATGACGATGGATTAGAACAGGCGTATACGCAGGGGCGGGGGCGGGTGACCGTTTTAGCCGATGTGCAGAAGGAAGAAGTCCGGGGGAATACTGACGCGTGGGTTATCCATGATCTGCCCTACATGGTTAACAAGGCGAATCTGGTGGAACGAATCGCCACGCTAGTCCGCGACAAGGTTATTGAGGATATTCGAGATATAAGGGACGAATCGGACCGTCATGGAATGCGTGTGGTAATTGAGTTGCGTAACCGTCATGATGGGACGGCTTGGGAGGTCCTTAATAGGCTCTTCAAGCATACGGCGCTTCGAACTACTTTTAGCATCAATAATCTGGCTTTAGTTCCAAATGAAATGCCTGAAGGTGAGCACGCCGGCGTAGGTCAGCCTGAGCAACTTTCTCTACGTCGACTTATTGAACTGTTCGTGAAACATCGACAAATCGTTGTACGTCGTCGTGCAGCGTTCGATCTTCGGAAAGCGGAGGCCCGCGAACACTTACTTGAGGGCTATGCCATTGCTCTCGAGAAGATTGATGATGTGATTAAAGTTATTCGTGCGGCCGACGACACAGAGTCGGCTCGGAATGAATTGATGCAGGGGTTTGGACTCACTGAGATACAAGCGAATGCCATTCTGGATATGCAGCTTCGCCGGCTTGTACGTTTGGAGCGTGATCAAATTCTGGAGGAACTCAAATCGGTTCGGGCAAATATCAAGGAATTGAAGGCTACATTGGCTGACGAAGCTCGAATTCTGGAGATTATTCGGACTGAAACACGCGAGGTAACTGAAAAGTTCGGTGACGAACGAAAAACAGAGATTAGGAAGGGGTCGGCTGGGGACTTTAATGCAGAAGACTTGGTAGCCGACGAGGATTGCCTGGTGACGATGTCTTCTGCCGGATACGTCAAGCGTGTTCCGGCAAACACATATAGGCGTCAGGGGCGTGGAGGCAAAGGTATCCGCGGTTTCCGGAGTAAGACCGGGGGAATTATCGAGCATTTTCTTGTAGCGAACACGCATGACCATCTGCTCTTTTTTACCAACAAGGGAAAGGTGTACCGGGTACGGGCGTATGAATTGCCGGAGCAAGGGCGTGACGCGCAGGGACACAATCTGGTCAATCTGCTGCCAGTTGAGGAGGGTGAGCGGGCTACTGCCGTTTTAGCTATTCCGAATTTTGAGGCTGGCGACTATCTGGTATTTGGTACTAGGCGGGGTGAAGTTAAACGGTCAGCATTGACGCAATTCGTGTCGGTGCGGAGCAACGGATTGCTGGCCATGGATGTTGATGATGACGACGAGTTGGCCTGGGTTCGACTTGTGACTGATGAGACGCATGTGATGTTCTTTACACGCAATGGAATGTCGATTCGATTCATGCTTGACGATATTCGGGCTAGTGGTCGGACGAGCGGAGGAGTGAGGGCAATTCGCCTTGGAGCCAACGATGAAGTCGTAGCGATGGATCTAACCTCAGACGAAGGATTTGTCTTACTGGTAACTGAGAGTGGCTACGGCAAAAAAATGGATGTGAACGAATTTCGCCCACAGGGTCGTGGCGGACAAGGTTTGAAGGCCATCAACTTAGGCGAAAAGAATAAGAAGGTTGCAGATGCTCGGACGTTATTGAGTAAAGACGAGGAGATTGCTTTTGTTACGTCCGATGGCCAAGTAATGAGGTGTGGATGCGCAGCGATTCGGCCGCTAAAGAGGGCTGCGGCAGGCGTGATTGTGATGCGAATGGATGCTGCTGAAACGTTACTTCGGGTAGCCCGTTTGGCAGATGGTCGGGAAGTTGATGCTGGAAAGAACGCCGTAGCTGAGTCAGGTGAAAATTCCTGATCTTCCGATACCGCCGTTAGTTTTCAGATCTAGACGAAGGTCTAATGCTTTTTGATTCAACAGGTTAGGCTGTATTTGCTGAGGCACTCTGCTCTCTTTTTAAATAAACAAGCAGCGCAGCAATGTCCGATGGGGTTACTCCTTCCAATCTCCCTGCTTGGCCTACGGTTGTTGGTTGAAAACGTTGTAGACGCTCTCGGGCTTCGGTCCTCATCGCTTGAAAAGATTCAAAACGAATATCGGTTGGGATCATATGGTTTTCCATAGCAGCAGCGTTTCTTACCTGAGCTTCTTGCTGACGCACATATCCCGCATACTTGATTTCGAACTCGATGTGCGCCGCTGCTGCCGGTGATGGTGGGGCGGTTCCTGAGAGGTTTGCTATGAGGTCACATGTCACGCCAGGACGGCCCAGCAGATTTATGGCTGGCACGGCTTGCTGCAAGGGAGAGATGTTTGCCGCCTTTAGCTGGTCCGCCACAGTCTGCGTTGGTTGAATCCGGAGACTTTCCAGCCACGTACGAGCCGCTGCAGCATCTTTCTGACGCTCTTTAAGTTTCCGTGCTCTACGATCTGAAGCGAGACTCAGGTTGTGTCCGAGCTCTGTCAAACGAAGATCTGCACTGTCATGGCGCAAAAGTAGTCGGTATTCGGCTCTAGAGGTGTGTAGACGATAGGGTTCGGTCAGGTCGCTTGTTATGAGGTCATCGATCATCACACCTATGTACGCTTGGGATCTCTTAAGTTCCAAAGCGCTTTCGTTTCGTGCGTGGCGGGCGGCGTTGATGCCGGCGACAATTCCTTGGGCCGCGGCTTCTTCGTACCCGGTTGTTCCATTGATTTGACCGGCAAGAAACAAATTCCTTGCCGTACGAACTTCCAATGAACGGTGGAGCTGACATGGATGGACGAAGTCGTACTCCACTGCATAACCAGGCTTGAGAATCTCAGCGTTTTCTAGGCCCGGAATAGATCGAATCATTTGGGCTTGTACGTCTTCCGGAAGACTGGTGTTAGCACCTTGGACGTATACCTCCTGTGTCCTAAACCCTTCTGGCTCCAGAAAAAGGCCATGTGCGTCTTTGGATGCAAATCGGACAACTTTGTCTTCAATTGACGGACAGTACCGAGGACCTGTGGCTTTTATAGCGCCGTTATGAATAGGGGCTCGATGCAAGTTTGATTTGATGATCTCGTGTGTAATGGATGTCGTATGGACTTGGTAGCAGGACATTTGGACTCGCCAGTCCGTTGGAAGGATATTGGGATATACGGGATCCGGCGTTCCCGTATGCCATTCGGAAGGTGATGGTGGATCAAAGCTAAACCAAAGAGGATCTGGGCTGCCCTGCTGTACACGGGTTTTCGAGAAATTGATGGTGTTCGCTGCGATTCGTGGTGGGGTGCCCGTCTTTAGCCGGCCAAGTTCAAGGCCGTGTTTCTTGAGATCGTTGGAAAGTGATGTAGCTGGTTGCTCTCCTCTACGTCCACCGTGGGATTCATCGTCACCGATGATCACTCGACCTTTCAGGAAGGTTCCGGTGGTGATTATTGTTGCATGAGCATGAAACTCCATGCCTTCTCGGGTGCGAATACCACCTATTTGCCATAGGCGGGCTCCTCGAGATGAATCAATTTGTTCCCAAAGCAGGCTGTCGACGTGTGCCTCTAGAATTTCTAGCCCGGGCTGTAACTTGAGGACGTTGGCCATCATCGCGCTGTAGGCATGTTTGTCGCACTGAGCTCTTAACGCACGTACTGCGGGGCCCTTGCCTGTATTTAGCTCGCGGATCTGGATCTGTGTACGGTCCGCGTTACGCCCCATTTCACCACCAAGAGCGTCGATTTCCCTGACTAGGTTTCCCTTTGCCGGACCTCCGATGGATGGATTACATGGCATTTGTGCGATGGTCGAAAGATTGGTTGTAATTAGCAGTGTTTGGCGGCCGATCCGAGCGGAAGCTAAACTCGCCTCGCATCCTGCATGACCGGCGCCGACTACTATGACGTCCCAAGTTTTGCCACTTCTTGGGGTTTGAGTGTTTTTCATGTCCTTATCTTCACACGATGGTTGCAAAAAGGTGGATCTATGGACCTGAACATACGGTCTTAACCTAGATATACTCTCTGTGTTCTAGCTCTCGTCAATAGAATTTCGGCCGAGTTGTTCTAGAACCTAATCACCGTGCACGAAGCCGAACCGACCGCTCAGTTAATTGACGCTTTTGTCGTTCCGACGACTAAAGGTGCTGCGGTGTTTGTTGACACTCATTACTGCGAGCTAGATGCTGAAACGGGACCCTTTCAGCTGGCGATTTACAGTCCGATGGTGCTGTCCCGAGGTGAACAGGCCATCATAAGATCTCGCGTTGAAGGTGATCTTTTTACGAACGCCGTACGAAATTGCCAACTTGGCAACCGTTGGTTTTTGGAGCTTTGTATGGGGCTCGTGGGTCTTGGCGTCTTTGCGTTGTTGGTCGCATTTCTAACAATTAACTATGTAGCGATTTTTGCAGCTATTTTTTGGGCACTACCGTTCGGTTTTGGCCCTCTGGCTGTTCAGGCATTGCGATCAGTTCGGTTCAGACGGGTAGGCAAGCGGGCACGAAGCACTCTGCAGTGTGGGGAATTTCTCCCGGAAGTTGTGGTGGGACGCAACGGCGATGCTGTGGCCCGTCTTCGCGAGCTGTGGAGTGTTGTGGAGTCGAAAGATCAGTTTGTTGATGTAATGCGTTTGGAACACGAGGCTCGTTTTCGTGCACGTTGGCCGGCCGCTGCTTTGTTTTATCGAAAGCTGGCCCGTCTCTCGCCTGGCCATAATCAAGCCTCCCTTCTACGAAGGGTCATATTTAGGGCTGGCGAATGGTTTGAGCCTGACGCTACTCCTAGGCTTATTGCGACTCGGTCACGATGATTAACTTGTCGTGCTGGGCCGTACCAATCCGAGATGGATACGTTCTTCGGGCTGATCAGTCGGCCGTCTCCCTGTTCGGTTCTGCTCCTGCTCGAAATCCTCAGTTTTGGGGGTGGAGCATTACTGTCGTGCACCCGCAGGAGCCCATGTTTTCTGCTCCGTTGGCTCGACGCGCGGCGATTTTCGCAGTTGACTATTTGCGCCATGCTAGTGACTTCAAAACTTTTCGGGCGGTCGGAAATAGAAATTGGTGGACTGAGCGAGGTCTTGGTTTCGTACTGATTCTTGTATCGGGGGGGCACTGGGTCCCTGCTTTGGCTGGAATTTGGTTGTTGGTAGGACATCGGTGGCTGCGCCGGCTTATAGGACTCGATGCAGGAATTTCCTCAGTTCCTGTTTCTCCGACTCAAGAGCCTAGGATTGTGTCAGAAGTTCATGATGGCTTAGCCAAGATTGGCCGGGCTATCGACGGTATTGACGATGTTCTAGTTGCATATGCAGCGGCGGCTACATATGCCCGAGTTGAGGGTCTCGAACAGGTAGCCGAGGTGTATGCCTCGCTTGCTGGAGGTGTGCACCCCGCGCAGTTGGATCCTGACCTAGGGTTCTGGGTCGGAAACGAGATAGTTCATGATGTTTCACGGCCTGCTTTGCCACCGCCCCGTGATGAGCACGATTCCAGTAATAGTGATCTCAGTGAGGAGAGTAGAACTCGGTGATTGACGCCGGCATACACATTGATGCTTCCATTAGTGAAGATCGGTACGCAGATCTTCTTACGCTTGCTAGTTGGAGCAAGACGGTTCTTGAACTCGAAAGTGTTTTTGACGTGAGGGTCGTGTATGAGGGCGCAGTCTGTGGGTTTAAAGAATGTCGGGTGATACGTCTGATCTTGGGTGATGCTGATGCCGATGTTCGGTTGGCTGTAGATGCGGTCCCGCTCGTTATGACTAGGCCGGTTCTTGCGTCGGTGCGATCGATCGTTCGTGCCTTGGGATCACACGCGGGTAGTGGTCGTTCTTTGTCTTCGGGCGTGGTCGTTCAAATTCATCTTGTCGAGCCTGCATATGGGGAGGAAATGACGGCTATTGGATCCAAAGACTTCAGCCTGGCGAGCATGGTAAGGCTTCGTGGATCCCCTTTGCTTCCCGGTGCGTGGGCTGCACTGACAAATTCGCTTGATGCTTTCGAACCTTCGATAGCGCTTGATTTGCGGGATGGTCACTCGTCATTCCGTAGAGGGTCGGTTGGCTTGATCATCTATGCCGCTGGACAAAAAACGAGTGCTAAATGGCATGACGAGCAACGGTTACCAATAGGTTTTTACGAGGGGCAAGAGATTGCTGATGAAATACGTCGCCGAGGTTTTGAGTTGATTCATCTACAGGGTGCGAGCGCAGATGTTGTTGGACTTGTAGAGCTGGCTCCCGGTGTTCTCTCAGTTGCATCTGGTCCTTTTCATGGGAGGTCACTTGCTGAATACGCTGTTGATTCTTGCGGAGCGCTAGGTGTCACAGCAGTAGCTGTGGGTCCTACCGAATGGAATCGTGCTGCTGGTCTTGCATCGGCGGCAGGGGCTGTTTTGGCGGTAGGAAGCTCGATTGTTCGATCTGAGTTGTGAGTTTGATGGTTGAGGAGTCGACTGATCACATGGTGGCTACGTCTGCACGAGATTTGGCAGCTGTTCCTTTGGAGTATGTTCCGATCGATGTCGGGCCTGGAGGTGCAACGCTTGTAGCGCATGATCGGAATCGCTTGAAACAAATTGTTGTTGAGGGGCTTGTTCCGAAGCGTGTTCTTCGTGTTAGTTCGTTACCGGCCGATGTATCAATTGCGGCTCGTGTTGAATCCAATGCATTTCAAAGGGCTCGTCGTCTTCGAAGGAATGCACAGGCTCAGTTTCTGGCTCATGTTTTTGCAGCGTGTGGCCTGCCTTTCCTAAGTGCGACCCTCCTAGGGCTCACAGCAATCCTGTTTCGTGACTTAACTTTGTTCGATGGCGCTATTTACTCTTTTTTGGGTAGTGCTGGGGGATCACTTGGGGGTTTGCCATTGGCGATAGCAATTTCTCTTGTGCCATCGGTTCTATTGGTAAAGCGCGCATATCGGGTCAGGGCCGCTTGTCCAGAACCTCGGTTTGATGAAGCCATGATGGCGGTTACTACTCTCGATGTGGAGCAAGACGCTCATGAGTTTTTTTCTTCGGTTGAAGAATTGGTTCATGACATTGGGGGTTTGCTGGCTGGGAAGACATCTATTGGTGGGGACAGAGCGATTCGCTTGGCCCGAGCATTTGATGAACTTCGTGCTGTGGCGGCCGCACATCATGTTCATTCTGTGCAAGCACTTGCGGGTGATATTGCGGCGCAGTTTCGTGGGGCTAGTCGCCCGCCACAGCGATTGTTTCCTGGCCTCTATAGGAGAAGACCCAGCGTTGACATTAGTACGGTTTTGGCCCCATATCACCCGTCGAGACAGGCTCGGCTACCGGTAGCTGCTTCAATAGCGAGCACTACGTTGTGTGGTGTCCTCATTGCGCTCGGCACGTTTCTTGGTTCGGGTGTGTTTCGTCTTTCTGCAGAGGAGGCTCTAACGCTTGTTCCCAACGAAATGGTGATGTTTCGGTCAAGTGCCTCTGTGGTGGCTCTAGGACGGGGGATAGATGGGCCGTCCACACGTAGCCAAGATGTAATGAGCGTAGTTAGGGGGCCCGGCCTGTATTGGGCGTGGCCGCGTCCCTTGACCGATAGAACAGCCATTCGGTTGACTGATCGGCTTGCAGAAATTTCGGTGCGATATGAAACGCAGACTTCGGCTGAAGAGGTGCGAGTAAAGTTTCGTTACGACATTACTGACCTGCAGGCTTTTGTGCGTTTAGGACCTCCGGAGCTTTCTGACCAAGTCTTTAGGTCGGCTCTTGGGCAGGGGTTTGAGGAATTTGTGCGTGTCACACGGGATATGCTCGTCAAGCAGCGAGGGCAAGTGGCTGACGTTAGTGTCGATAAAGAAATGCAAGCCGGCATGGGGGTTCTTGCCAATCGATTTGTCTCGGTGGTAAATACTACAAAGGAGATCAGTGCGTCGGGGATATTGTTACGTAGCAATCCAGAAATTGAGTTTCGTCGGATATGAGGATTTGGCGATCTAATGTGGTCGTCGTTGGATAATCAGTGATGACGACGATGGGTGAATTACTCCGTGGCGGTCGAAATAAGGCAGGGATGACTTTAGAAGAGGTGGTGGATGCCACCAATATGCCCCGCGACACCATTGTTGCCCTTGAGCAGGATGAGATTGCTGTGCTTCCCGAAGGTCCGTTTACGCGGGGATTTATTCGAATTTACAGCCGGGTTCTTGGCATGTCTGCTGAACCGGTTCTTGAGGCGTACTCTCGTGCGTTAGGTGCTCAACAATACGTGCTGGACGAACCAGTTCGTCAATTACGACGTCTGCGTTTTATCCGACTTGTAGCCGCCGTGGTTACGTTTGCAGTGGTTGTAATTGGACTTGGGAGCGTGATTGGGTTTGCAACGCAGTTGATTAGTTTTGAAACACAACTTCATGTCGGCAATACGGAAGTTCAGAGGGTTGAGCAGCTTCGTGAAGGCTCGGTGGTCCAGTTCGTTGCCATTCGACCATGCGAAATCGAGGTTGTTATCGATGGCCGATCAGGATTCAATGGGAAGATTTCAGCTGGGTCGAGACAGGAATGGGTTCCACAAAGTGAGATGCGTGTGACGGCCAGTGAAGGCAACGCCATAGAAGTAAGGATTGACGGGCAGAAGACAGGCACGCTTGGGTCGAGCGGTACCGGTGCCCAACGTACGTGGCGAGTGTTGGTCCGATGAAGGTTCACTCTGAGCCGGCTTGGATGCAGTCCCTTCCTAATCTCTTGACCGGACTTCGTGTTGTACTTACTCCAGTGATCGTTTGTCTGATGTTATGGGACGGCGTGTTCTCGAATCAGTTGGCGGCCATCTTTTTCGGTGTTGCTGCGATAAGTGATGTGTTGGACGGATTTTTTGCGCGCCGGCATGGTTCGGGAACTCAACTTGGAATATTTTTCGACCTAGTTGGAGACAAGCTTCTAGTGGCCGCGGTTCTTATTGCTGCAGTTGAACTTGGATGGATTCCTGGCTGGGTCGTAGTGGGATTTGTTGGCAGGGAAATGTTTGTGATGGGAATGCGCTCTTATGCGGGTGCTCAGGGCGTTACGGTTAGCGCGGGTCATCTAGGAAAGATGAAAATGATGTGGCAATACATTGCCATTGGTGGTTTGCTCTGGGATCGAGCACCCATGGTCTGGGTTCTTGTCTTGTTCGCGTTTGTGTTGACTATTGTGTCTGGGATCCATTACCTAATCACTATTTCAAGGGAATTACAGACTCGTCCTGCCCCTGATGTTCCCGATCCAATCTAATAAATCTCGAGATCGTATGTTGCTTACGGAACTGGAAATGTTGTGAGTGCCGAACACAGGTGATTGTTGGTTGGCTGCTATTAAAAGAGTCGAGGCTTAGCTTCATGGGTACGAATTGGCTCACGTTTGGAGGAATTTTTCGAAAGATCAGAGGTGTGCGGAAATGATCGACCGCGATCATTTGCTTAGGTTAGGTCGCTGGATCTCGATGCTCGCGTTACTAGGGGTCTGTATCTCCAGCTTGTTCAACTGGACTAACGTGCCGTGGTTCATCCAGCTTGATAAACCTGTTACGGGAAGCTTTAGTGCAGGACCTATTAACCAGTTTTTCTCGGTTGGGCAAACGCTCACAACAGCAGCAAACGAACTATCTCGAGTTGACCTAAAGATTGCTTATGGTGGTGAGCGTGATTCGGTGTTTGCTCATGTTGAAGTGAAGAGCTTCCCAAAAGGTCGATCGCTGAGATCTGGTTCAGTGGAGCTTGTTCCTGGGAAAGCATGGTACAGCTTTAGTTTTCCACGGATCACGGTGGATGAATCGGGCGGCCAGGTGCTTGTTGAAGTACGTTCGGTTCCTGGACGGAGTTTAAGTGACCGTGATCTTGTTTCTGTTTTCTACGAACATCGGGATCCGTACGCGGGGGGACGAATGTATGTGCGAGGTATGCCTGCTCGTGCGGATTGGGATCTTGGGTTTCGGATGTACAAAGCTGTTGGTTTACGCGAAGCATTAGGGTCGATCAAGAACTGGCATCTCTTGGGCATTGAAGCGCCTTGGGTTATTGGGTTTGGCCTAGCATCGTTTTTCTTCGGACTGTGCTTGTGGCTGCGCCGGTGTATGAATGGGCAAAACCCGCAAGTGTGGACTGTTGTCTTCGTGGTGTTAATGCTTGCTGCTGTTGCGTTGTATGTGCCTGAAGCGATTGCGAATCCTGCCATTAGCACCGTGCATGTTGGACTCCAGTGACATTTCGGCTTCCGAGTAGCCCTCTTCTCGCCGTCATTACGCTCGCAATTGGCATTGTTGTGCTGTGGATTGCTCTGACGCCGTTTTCTTGGGATAACGATGAACAGGGGCATTACTGGACTGCGCGAGACATTTATGAGGTTGGGCACCTGCCCCCCGCAAATGAATTTCCAACAGTCATGTTGCCGCGTGCGCCCAAGCAAGCAGCTAATCAGTTTAGATACCACGCGCTCCCACCTACGTATTATCTGATCGTCGCGGCATTGTTCAATTTTCAGCCAGAACCAACGGCAGGTTTTATGCCTGGAGCTCTCATTGGAAGAGGGTTTTCGGCGTTTCTTTATGTGCTTGCTGTGGTCGCCATCTATTTCATGGGGCGTTTGCTTGTGTCAGGCGATGAAGATGTCGCGGCGTTACTGGCTGTGGGTTTCGCGTTGATTCCCCAGGTCGCTTCGACCGGGGCTTCAATCACGGCTGATGCATTGGTTTTAACGTCGGTGAGTTTGCTGGGTTGGGCCAGTGTGCACGCTTTCAGGCGTGATTGGGATTGGCCGGCCACGGCGTGTGTGGGACTGGCATCTGCCTTGATCTTGATGAGCCGACCAAGCGCGCTTCCAGTTTTATTGGTTCCCGTGGTGATGTTTGCTGGATGCTCGCGACGAGATATGCGGAAGTTGCTCATAAAGACGATAGCGATAGTCGGTTTGGCCTTAGTTCCGAATCTTTGGTGGATGATTAGAAATGTGGTGATTTTTGGTGAACCGCTGGGTGCGACTGCACATGTGGGCTATATGGATGCGCAAGGTGTTTATGCGGCCACCAGTGAATTCGCCATGTACAAAGGGAATGCTGGCTTGACGGGTTTACTGGATCTCCTGTCTTCAACTGATTGGCTATTGCGTTTTCATACTCGACTATGGTTTACGGGCCGGTATGACTCTTTGAGCCTGTTTGGAGTGATATTGGCTGCGACCCTAGCGACGAACACTTTGATTGCCATATTGTTCGCGGTTGGTGGGCTTCGATCGCCTTTAGACATTCAGAGACCGGGAATAACAATGCTGCCGGCAGCGCTTCTGACTTGCCTTCTTGCTACTGCTGGTTTGGCTGCCGTAACCAGTCTCGAGTATGGAACGTTCGTGGTTGGAAGGTTTTCTACCCCGGTGCTTGGCCTTTTCCTGACTGCGACTCTTGGGCTTTTTACGACAACACGATGGACGACACTTGGTCGTGTCCTGGTTACGTCCTTTGGTGCTGCGATGATGGTAGGCCATATCGTGTTTTGGGCGGGCTATGTTTTGCCGGATTTGGTGGGTGAGGTCCTACCTCATTGATCGCTATGTTTAGGCTTACGTCATAGCGTTCTTAGCCGCCCATGTTGTGCTGAGTTGTGGCCTTGGCTTTGTGGCGCGTTTTATCCAAAGCCGCAACCTTGATTTTTTCTTCATCACAGGCTTGAACTACGTTGTTGGATTTGTGGGAGCACTGACGTGGATGGTTCTTGCAGGCGGTTGGCAAGCCGACACGTCCACGATCGTCTTTGGCATGGTTCAAGGTGCGCACTATGCGCTGACAATGTTGGGGTCTTACCTCATGTTCCAGCGAGTCGGCCTTGGGGGGACGTTGACTCTTATCAATATGGCGGTGATTGTTCCTACAGTGGCATCTTCCATGCTTTTCAACGATCGGTTAATGGGGCATGGCTTAGCCGGAGTTGCTTTGCTTGTTCTTTCTATAGGATTCGTCGGTCGTCGATCCCAACAACAGCAATCAGACGTTCGGCTCGAATGGTGGTACTGGCCTCTTGTCATCGGGTTGATTGCGCTCTATGGAGCTGGGCAGACGGGAGCTAAGGCCTTTGAAGAGATTTCGGTGAGAGGGCACCAACCAACGTATGTTGTTATCGCTTTTGCTACGGCAGTCCCAATCGCGTTTATCAACTTTATGGTTCGATCAAGAATTCAGCCTGATTTGAGAAGTTGGCGACATGCTGTTTCATACGGATCGAGGGTCCAACTACGGAACTTAGCAGTCTTAGTTCTGCTTGGTATTGGTTTCGGGATAACAAATGTTAGCCAGCTTAGTTTTCTCGTTCTAGCGCTTCGTGACGTGCCAGGCACTCTTGTGTTTCCTATTGCAACTGCATCGTTGGTTTTATTTGCGTCGCTGGCCGGGTCCGTGTTTTGGCGGGAGCGGTACGGGCGACTCACGGTTTTTGGTGGCGTAATGGCTATTATCGGATTGGTGTTGGTGAACGTATAGCGACTTGCCGTGAACGGTAGTGGGTGTTTACATGCCCCAGTCGAGTTGAGGGATGGTGTTCCATCCCAGACTCCCTTCTGGACCGAATGGTTAAGCCCTCTCCTGTGGCTGGACGAACCGCGCCCAGAAATTGGGTGTTTCGGCTTTTTCCATTTACTCTGGCTAAGCCTTTAGATATTTAAAGCCAAATCACTTAGGAAAACGTCGTCGTGGCGAGTCGGCAGTGGGAGTGATGGCTCCAAGTTTAGGTGGGCTGACATGGTACGACCGCGAGCATGGCGCTTAGGCATTGTTGGGGCCACCGGTTTGTTTGCACCGACTTACTTGCACGCAGCCATGGATTTGGACGAGCTTGAGCTTAGGGCTATAGCGGCGCGACGAGAAGGTCCACTGGCGACCGTGGCTGCGCAATATAACGATCCGGCTACGCACACGAACTGGCAGGAGTTGGTTGAGCGAGACGATATTGATGTTGTGGCCATTGTGACGAGCAATGCTACCCATCACGACATAGCCATAGCCGCGTTGGCGGCGGGCAAGCATGTTATATGCGAAAAGCCTCTTGCCAATACGGCTGAGCAAGCTTTTGCGATGACGGAGGCTGCATCGGTGTCTGGGAAAGGACACGTGGTCGGGCACTACATGCGATTTGCTGAACCGATTCTGGCAGTCAGACGCTTGATTGAAGAAGGTGAGATAGGTGAGGTGCAGGCTGTGTTCGGTCGAATATGGCAGCCTCGGGCTATGCACGAGCCACTGCAATGGTGGATGACCGAGAGAGAATGCCCGACTGGTTCTGTAGGCCTATTGGGGGTGCATCTGTTAGATCTGGCACGTTATTTGAGTGGTAGCGAGTACGCCACGGTCATGGCGCATTTACCAACCGTGGTAGGTGAACGGCCGGACCTTGGCGACATCTCGAGGGCGGATGCCAATCGTTGGTCTAAAGAAAACCCACAAGGTCCGCCTGATGGAACTCCTGTTGGAAAGGTGACGGCTAGCGATTTTGGGACGGTGCATGGTGAGATGAAGTCGGGCGCGATATTCACGTTTACGGCAGGCCAAACCACCTTTACGCGGCCGGGGCCTACTCCTGACATACAGGTGCACGGATCTAAGGGGTCGGCGTTCGTCAGTTACGGAGCTGCAAGTGGAGGATTGGGTAGCGTCGGTTTAGTCAGGGGTACGGGCAAAGAGATTGTTGACATTCCCGTGGTAGCTCACGAATCGGCACGCAGACAGAATGCATTGATGTTTGGGAACTACGTGTTGCCGGGTTTGCAAGCCCATGCAGATGGTGACACTCACGACGTTGCCGGGTTCAACGATGGTCTTGCTGTGGCGAGAGTGGTTGATGCTGCTCGTAAGTCTCATGAGCTTCGGTCTTGGGTTGATGTGAGCTAGCACCTTATTGGGCGATGTCTTGCGGTCCTTCATGTTCAAGTATTGAATTTTGGCAAGGGTGCGAAAGGATGTCAGCGAAAGTACTGCTATGTCAGATGAAGCCTATGAGTGAGCGCTTCGTGATGCATGTCTATCAGTCGTGCGTTTGTCGTGCCTGTTGAGCCAATGTGAGGGTCTCGCTATTAGTGTGTTCGATCAATCGGGTTTTGGGGGAGTGGTGATTGTGGTCCGATCGGCTGGTCCACTCTGGAGTTTCCAGTGAGTATTCATTTCCTGTCGCCGGACCATGTCTGCGTACCAACCGCCTTGGTCGAGAAGTTCGTCATGGGTGCCGTTCGCTGCGACTGTGTTAGCACGTAAAACCACGATTCGGTCAGCACGACGAACGGTTGCCAATCTATGGGCAATAACAAGCGTGGTTCGTTCTTTTGTTAGTCGGTCGAGAGCTTCATGGATTAGTCCTTCTGTCTCAGCGTCTACCGATGATGTGGCTTCATCAAGAATTAGAATTGGGGAATTCTTAAGGATGGCTCTTGCTATGGAAATCCGTTGCTGCTGGCCTCCTGAGAGTCGGACCCCACGTTCTCCGATCATGGAGTCATAACCATCCGGAAGGCGACTGGTGAACTCATCGACGTTTGCCGCGCGCGCCGCCTCTACAACTTGTTCCTCAGTGGCGTTTGGTAAACCAAACGCAATGTTGTCACGGATTGTTCCGGCGAAGAGAAACACGTCCTGAAGAACCAGCGAAATGTTGGTGCGCAGCCAGGTCATAGGCACGTCGCGAACATCCGTCTCAGCGATCCGTACTGCCCCACTATTGGTGTCGTAGAAGCGCGGAACCAGGTGCGCACAGGTGCTTTTTCCGACACCGGTCGGACCTACTAGTGCGACAAGTTCTCCAGCTTCTGCTCTAAATGACACATTGCTTAGGACAGGTTCAGTGGCCTCGTAGTGAAAATCGACAGCATCAAACTCAACCGACCAGACGGGGTTTTGTGGTGGAGTTACGCCAGGTTGGTCGCGTAAGTCGGATTTGATTTCCAGCAATTCAAACACTCGGTCGGTGCTTGCCATTGCTTTTTGAATGTTCTCGCTGATGGCTGCTAACTGAATGATGGGTTGGTAGATGAGGCCGAGGTATACGACAAAAACAAAGAGGTCAGCTACCGGGATCAGGCCGCGTAAAGTTAGATCGCCGCCTACAGCAACGACCAGGATCAGGCCTATTCCTGCGACCAACTCGATAATGCCGGCTGGAATGAGTGAAAAGAATTGTGCGCGTTGGATATCAGTCCGGTAGTGGTTCCATCGGTTCTCGACCAGTTGGAGCTGTTCTCGTTCGCGTCCGAACGCCTTGACAACCGCATAGCCCGCGATTCCTTCGGTCACCGTGGCTGTTACACCGGACATCGTCTCTCGCACAAGGCGCCATGAACTGCGGATACGCGGAAATAGATACCGTCCGAAGATGATGATGAACGGCATCGGTAGGACGGCCAGCAGTGCCAAAGGCCAATTAATTAGAAATAGTGCGACGAGCATTGCTGAGGGTAGGGCGAACGCAAGCACGGTTTCTGGGATTCCGTGGGCCACGAAGTCTTCGACTGTTTCAACATCGCCAACTGAGCGCGACACCAATGCACCAACCCGTCGATCGGTGAAGAATCGATGGGGCAATGTCTGAATGTGCCGGTAGAGCGTGACCATCATTGCGTGCTGGACGTTGTAGGCGGCCCAATGAGAAAGCATTCCATACGTGTATCGCGCGGTTGCACGGACCACATAGGCGATTACAAGCGCGATGACGATGATGCCTATTGCGTTTTGTGTGGCCGTTCCGTCCGCGTGCCAGAGCAGGATTTGACGTATTAACAGTGGTGGGATGAGTCCGCTTCCCGCAAAAACGAGGCCCGCAAGAACGGATCCGATGACTGTTCGACGTTCTGGGGCAATAAATCGAGACAGACGACGGAGAAAATTCATCGTGACACTTTAAGCAATAAGGTCAGGGTCATTGCGATGTCATTTATTCCGCGTGACCGTTCGAATCATCATGAGACATTTTGTAGGGCAGGGTGCCAACGGCCAATGGGTCAGGTCGTTCGGATGTGTGATCGGCGATGTCGTGCTCTTCGATATCAATGTTCAGGTGGGCTAACGTGTCGGTATATGGTCGACCGTCCTCTTTGTCCCAGCCACGTTCCTCGTAGTAGCCGGCGACGTAGTTTCGAATTTCTGACCTCGACAGGACGTGGTTGGTCAGGGGACCCATCCGGATTGGCTCATGCAGTCGATCCGGGAGTCGGTCGTCATCGGCAGTCATGCCTTCACGAAGGTTAAATAGACGAGCCAGTGTTAGACCGCGTTCGAAAGTTTCGTGAAGCTCCTCCGGTGTCATAGCCCATCCGGTTGCTGCATTCAGCAGTTCCAGTGCCTTAGCATCGTTGTATTGCAAGAATTGGCATAGGCCGACGGTATTTCGAACGGATGTTCGCTTCAGGCCAGCACCTGTGTGATCACCACCCGTGGGAGTTATGGGATAGTTGTCTCGCATGTCTTTCATGGCACGAGGGTCATGCATGGCTACTTCTAGACCCTTGACGTGGACCACGTATTTTTCAGCATCGCCGCCAATAATTTGGGCTGCGCGTAAGGAACCTTCGGCCAGTAGATCGCCAACACCTTTGCGGTAGGCAATTTTTTCTATCATCTCTAACACTGATTCCGTGGATCCGAATCGCAGCGATTCCTTATCTAACCCTTGGTCTGCAAAGCGTCCGGTTTCTGCCATTTCCATGGCCCAAGCGATCGTCGCACCGGCGGAGATACTGTCAAGGCCGAGGTAATTCAGCATCTCGTTTCCCTTGCAGACGGCCATGATGTCCGTAATCCCGGTGTTAGTTCCTATGGCAGCTAATGTTTCGTATTCCGGCCCACCGTATTTTGGATCTACTTTTACCTGCTCGGTATCAATTTTCACGCGTTTTTTGCACCGGACGGAGCATGCAAAGCAGCGATCCATATGATCTACGACTTTGTTTTGCATGGTAATGGCATCGATATCCGTTGCGTGATCAAGTTGCCCGTCGCGAAAATTGTGGACGATCAGATGCCCTTCCAGTTGCTTGGAACGAACCATTGCGCCTGTGCCCCAGGTATGGAGCCGATGGTGAGAACCTCCCTCACCGAGGGTCTCATGGGAAACCCAACGTGCGGTTGTTTTGATTGGCAGCGTGTTAGAAACCTCTACGCGATGGCTTCCCCGGACTGCAATTGCTTTCAGATTCTTTGAGCCCATGACAGCTCCAAGACCAGTCCGTCCAGCCACCTCATTTAAGTCGTTGACGATGCAGGCGTAACGCACAAGGTTTTCACCTGCGGGGCCAATCTGCGCTACGCGTACCTGTGTGTCACCAAGCTCTTCTCGGAGGCGGTTCTCGACCGGTCCGGTGACTTGGCCCCAAAGATGGCGCGCATCTCGAATTTCGACCACTTGATCCTTGATCCACAGGTAGACGGGTGTCTCAGCTTTGCCTTCGATTACCAACCCATCCCATCCAGCCTGCTTGAGTTCAGAACCCCAGTAGCCACCGGCCTCGGATTCGCCAAAGAGGCCTGTGAGAGGAGATTTTGCACCGACGCTATGGCGTCCTGCTCCAGGTAGGGCGATGCCGGTGACAGGACCCATGGCGAACACAAGTCGATTAACCGGATCAAGGGCATCACTTCCCTTGGGGATCTCGGTGAGTAGATAGTGTGCGATGACGTTGCGACCACCGAGGTGACTCCGAAAGAACGAAATGCCAGGCTTTTCTGTCCAAATACGACCATTGGAGAGGTTGACTCGGAGAATCTGATTTTGGACTGAGGTTGGCATTAGATCCTATTGCGTGGAGCCGCCGGACATTGGCGCAAGAACCTCAAGGTTATCGCCATCTTTAAGTTGTGTCTCGCGGGCAGCTAGCTGATTGTTTACCCCTAGGGTGACTCGCACTGAGGCCTCAATCCCATGGGCTTCCAGCAAATCACCAACAGTTGCGCCTTCTTCAATTGAAACCACGCAGGTTTGGCCAGGTTCCGCGGAAAAGAAGCGTCCAAAATCTGCATATGGACGAATTCGTATACGCACGGTTGCTATGACATCTGGTGTCAAAGAAGCGAAATCAGGGCTTTACGAGGAAACTGAGAAACCGTCACGGTAATGTGACATCTGCGCAGACATACTCGTTCTGCATGGTCACGGGACCTGTATGCCGTGGGTAAGTGTTTCGATACGGTACACGCTGCTTCGGGCGGTCACAAAGAGTGTGGACCATTCGGGTCCACCCCATGCGAGGTTTGCTGGTTGCTCCGGGAACCTGATACGGCCAACTACACTCCCATCTGTTTCCATAACCCATACTCCTCCCGGTCCTGTACTCCACAACCGACCTGCACGATCGCATTTCATTCCGTCAGGGTTGCTTGGTTCTTCATAGGAGTCCATGTCAACGAACTGACGTTGATTGGATACCTGGCCATCATTGGCGACCTCGAACGACCAAATGTCGCGTGGCCCTCCCGAATCTCCGATATACAGAGTTTTTTCGTCGGGGGAGAAGGCGAGGCCATTCGGACGGACAAATCGATCGGTAATCAAAGCCAGTAGTCCATCGGTGCCAAGACGGTACACCCCATTGATTGGCTGTTCCTTAGCTTCGGGTGGTAGCGCATCAATACCATAGGGAGGGTCGGTGAAATAAATGCTTCCATCTCGGGCAACGACCAGGTCGTTGGGGCTGTTCAGTCGTTGGCCCTCGTAGTGTGTGGCGATGGGTGTTGGTTGATTATCGTGATCGAAACGTAAGACCGCACGAGCTTCATGTGTGCAACCGAGGAGCCGTCCCTCAAGATCAAGTGTTAGTCCGTTGGTTTTTCCGTTAAATGCACGAAACGTGGTGAGTTCAGGACCTTCAGGTCGTTCTCGCCATCGGCAAATCCGATCATTTGGAATGTCGCTGAATAGGAGATGGTCTCCGCGCCACACCGGACCTTCCGTGAATGCCAAACCGCCAGCGATTCGTTCCATGTTGGTTCCTGGCTGAATAAGTTCGACGAGTTTTCCCGTCAGGTCTTCGAGTTCAACATCAACATGCGGAATGGGTTCAGGCATAGGGTAATCTCGCTCGCACAACCGACTAGCCCATGATGATGCCTTATTGAATCCTTAAAAGGCATGTATGTTGGTTGCGGTCGATTAACTAAAATCCGCAGGATTTCGAAGCGGATCAACTGGTGGGATGTGATGTATGCCTAAGGAATTGCCGAAGGTTCCTGCAGTGAAGCTTGGACGTTGCGGGGTGAAATCCACCCGGTTGGCTCTCGGATCAGCTAACTCGATCGGAAAAGTCGGTGATGATGCCTATGTTGAGCTTTTGCGCGAGGCGTTTCGTTTAGGAATCCGGCATGTGGATACCGCGCCTTCCTACGAACAGGGTTGGTTTGCGGCGCGTTTGGAAGAAGCAGAACCTCCTGACGACCTTTTGGTGGTGACCAAGATCGGCCGTTACAAGGCTGATGATGGCGGTATCGAGTACGACTTTGATGCTGATCGTGCAGTGCGTAGTGTTCATGCCAGTCTTTTAGAGTTGGGGTGTGAACAACTACCTGTCGTGAAGTTGCATGATGCCCAGCCGGAACATTGGGACCAGATCATGGGGCCCGGTGGAACTCTCGAAGCACTACGGCGCTTACAGGATGAAGGAATTGTTGGCGCTATCGGCACGGCGGTTGGCAACGTCAATTTCGCAGCCCGGGCGGCGTCCAGCGGAGAGTTCGACATCATCGGTTCATACCATCACTACACATTGCTAAACCGCGAGGCTGAGCGTCGAATCCATCCTCATGCTCGTCGTCATAAGCTGGGAGTGGTCAACATCGCGCCCCATGGTGGAAGTATTCTTGGCACCGGAGTCGTTGAAGGCGCCCGGTACAGTTATCGGGAGGCCTCGACGGCCGTGACGGACGCTGTACACGACATTGAACGTCGATGCAGGGAATTTGGATTTTCACTTCCGACCATGGCGCTTGCGTTTTCATTGGCATGCAAGGATGTGGATGTAAGCGTGGTCGGTCCGGTAACGATCGAAGAACTACATGCGGATGTCGCAGCTCTTGCCGTGGCACATGAATTCAAAGAGTTTGACGAAGTTGTTTCACCTGTTGAATTCCCGAACGATTGGTTTTGAGTTGGGCCAACTGGCTTGGGTTTGTGTCTCGGTCTAGGCGACTGTTACCGAATCATCGCCAAATTCTCGTGCGAGCGCGGTTCGCAGTCTGTCGCTGGCGTTTACACGGTAGGGCCAGCGTAATCTGGCGACCGACCCGTCAGTCTTGACGACAGCAAGCTCAAGGTCCGTTTCGCCAGGCTCCTGTTTAGCGGCAGCATCCAGACGTCTTAGCAGGTCGATGTCGAAGGCCGGGTCCGGCGTTCTTTGGAGCCTCAGGACAAGTCGTGGATGAGCGGCTTGTGGTGACTCATTCGACGTGGACTCGCTATGCGTAGCCGTAGCTGGATTCGAACTAGAGTCAGAAAGACCAGAGTCGGTTGGTTGCTGCGTCGGTTCGAAGTTTTTCGGGGTGTTTTCGTCCTCACCGATGCTTGGCGGTGCAGGGGGTTGTTGAGCAGGCAATGTGCGTGGCGGGGATTCGCTAGATTTGGCGTTTGATGCCGTACTTCGTACGGTCTCCGACATTTGCGAAGGCTCAGAATCATCCACGACGCGTGCGTCAGTCGTAGTTTGGACGGATGCAGAACTGTAATCCTTAATTTCACGGTTGCTTTCCGTGTCTTCCACTGTTGATAAGGCGTAAATGTTGTCAGCAAGCATCCGGGGGCTGTTGTCATCTCCCTCGATCCTTCCGCTCGCTATAACTACCCGATCGTTTTCAAGATCAGGAGCGATCCGTTCCCAAATGCGTGGAAAGCAGATCACCTCAATTGATTCAGGGGGATCCTCTAGCGTGACTGCACCCATGGCATGACCCTTTCGGGTCATGAAAGACCGGACGTTCGACACAATTCCACCGACGGTGAGTGTTTGGCCCGTATGCACTTCTTCGAGCTCGATTATTCGGACGTCGACATTTGCCGCTAGTTGCTCGCTAATTATTGGGTCGGACAAAGGACTTTGGGTGACATAGAGTCCGAGTAAATCTTTTTCCCAGCGGCGTCGTTCGGGTTCCGAGGCTGCCGCAACCACAGGCATCTCCAAAGTTGGTTCTTCAGAGCTTTCGAAAACCGTGCTTGCGAACATAGTGGCTTGGCCTGACGCACGGTCGGCTTGCAGTTTCTGGCCGCGCTTAATGGCTGGTTCTAAGGCGTGGAGCAGGGCCTGGCGTTCACCGAGTTCGTCCAACGCGCCAACTTTGATCAATGATTCCCAAGCTCGTCGTGGTGCTTTCTGCAAATCCACACGTTCACAGGCGTTCATGAGGGATGTGAAGGCACCTGTGTTTTCTCTTGCTTCTACGATCGCCTCCACAGCGGCTTCCCCAACGTTTTTCACGGCCGCTAGACCGAACACGATTGCTTGATCACGTGGTTGAAAGGTGATTCCACTTTGGTTGATATGCGGTGGTAGGACATCCACTCCTAGCAATTCCGCCTCAGCTTTTATCCGCGCGATCTTGGCTACGTCACCGGCTTCTGTGGCTAACAAAGCGCTGAGAAATTCGACCGGATAATGTGCTTTTAACCAGGCTGTCCAATACGCAATAACTGCGTATGAAACGGCATGGGCTTTGTTGAAGCCGTAGCCGGCAAAAGGCTCAATCAACTTGAACACATCTTCTGCGATGTCTTTGGGGATGCCACCTTCTACCGAACGCTGTATAAATTTTTCACGTTCGCTTACAAGGGCTTCTCGTATTTTTTTTCCAACGGCTTTTCTGAAGTTGTCGGCTTCGTCCCACGAATAGCCAGCGAACTGCCGGGCAATCATTAGGACTTGGTCCGCATAGACGAGAACACCGAACGTCTCACGGAGGATAGGTTCTAGTTTTTCATGTAAGAAGGCTGGAGGAGATCTTCCATGCTTTCGTTCGATGTAGGTGTCAATGTTCGCCATTGGGCCAGGACGGTAGAGGGCGATAATGGCAGCCAGCTCACCGATGCTGCTTGGCGCGAGGTCACGGAGCGTTCTAGTCATCCCTGCGCTCTCAAGCTGAAATATTCCAACGGTGCGCCCTCTCCGCAATAGTTCAAATGCGTTCGTCTCCTCAAGAGGGATCTCTTCGGGTTTAAGATAGTTTCCTGTGGACGTCTGAATCATCTGAAGCGCATGCTGAATTGTTCGAAAGTTCGATAAGCCCAACACGTCCAATTTCAACAACCCAATCTTTTCTATCGTTTGGAAAGTGAACTGGGCTACAGGGTTTCCCTCGTCGCCTGAACGGGTCAGTGGTACGTGTTCTTGGAGCGGGTCATTCGAAACCACAAGGCCAGCTGCATGAGTAGAGGCATGTCGAGCTACGCCCTCGATTCGTCGGGCTGAATCTAGCAGGCGTCGCACGCTGTCATCGGTTTGATACAGATTCTTGAGTTCTTCTACCGTTTCTATGGAGCGGTTAATGTCGAAGGGTGTGATTGGGTTGACCGGAATTAGTTTGGCGATACGGTCGACCAATCCGTACTCCATCCCAAGCACGCGTCCGACATCTCGCACAGCTGCCCTGGCAGCGAGGGTGCCGAATGTCACGATTTGGGCTACATGGTCCTTCCCGTAGCGATTGGAAATGTACTCAATGACTTCTTCACGACGATCGCTTGGAAAGTCCATGTCGACATCAGGCATGGAACCTTTTCGACCAAGTGTTAGGAAGCGTTCGAAGATAATGTCATGCTTGATTGGATCGATTTCAGACATGCCGGTTGCGTAGGCCACAAGACTTCCGTTCACTGACCCGCGAGGAGCCGTAAGCATGCCCTTATCTCGGGCAAAAGCCATGATCTCTCCAACGAGTAGCAGGTATGGTCCGAATTGAGTCTGTTCAATGACGTCGAGTTCATAAGCGAGTCGTTCCTGATAGGCCGGTGGTGGGTCACCCAATCGACGCTTTAAGCCTTCGGTTGCTTGTTGCGTGAGGAACTGGATCTCGGTCATCTCATCTGGGAGTTCAGGTTTTGGCATATCGATACGACCAAAGGGAAGTTCGATGTTGCAGCGTTCCGCTATCTTTGTGCTGTTGAGGAGTGCTTCTGGATGGTCATCGAAGGCTCTGGTCATTTCCTCAGGGGACTTGAGATGCCATTCCCCGTCCATTCGCATTCGATTGGTATCTGCCACGAGGCTTCCGGTTTGGATACAGAGAAGGATGTCGTGCGCATCTTTATCTTCAGGGGTTAGGTAATGCACATCGTTTGAGGCCACAGTAGGTAGTCCTAGGCCGTTTGCCAGATCGCTCAGCTTGTTGACTAACATGTCCTGATCGGGAAGACCCGGCCGCTGTAATTCAATGTAGTAATTGTCAGGACCGAAGGTGTCGGCATGCCATCGAGCAATCGCGTCTGCGCGGGGGCGGTCGTCGTCTGCGAGTGCGCGGGAAAGTTCCCCCGATGGACATCCTGAGAGGCACATGAGTCCGCCGGCATGTTCCTGGAGCAGTTCACGATCCACGCGCGGCTTGTAATAAAAGCCTTCAAGCCAGGCTCGAGACACGAGACGAACCAGATTGCGATAACCGGTGAAGTCTCGTGCGAGCAAGGTCAAGTGATAGGCCCGTCGGTCGAGTGCTGCATCCCGATCGGTTCGGGATCGTGGAGCCACATAAACTTCGCACCCGATGATTGGTCGGATCTTTTTCTCTTTTGCCGCTAGATAAAAATCAGCGGCGGCATACATGGCACCGTGATCGGTGAGCGCGATGGAATCCATACCAAGGGCTGCGGTTTGGTCGAGCAAATCGGAAATACGACAAAAGCCGTCCAGCAGGCTGAACTCACTGTGAACATGGAGGTGTGCGAATCCTGCCAAGCTGTAATTCTCCCGGTAGCTAGTGCCAATTTTAAGGTCTGAGAAAATCGCAGACAAATAGCGACCAAGATACGGCGAAATGCTGCCTATACTGGTGGGGGAGCATGGCGTTTTTGAGGTACTCGTGCCGCTAGAAATTTGGCTCGTATTTTCGGTGCTTGTTGTTGTAGCGGTTGTCGTGGTGCCACGACTTCTCCCCCCCACAGGGCCTAGCTGTACGCGGTGTTCTGGTTCAGGGAGTGTGAGTGAGCGATGGCCGGATCCGACAAAGCCTGGAGGCTGGCACGAACTTAATGGGATCTGTCCCAAATGCGACGGAAAAGGTCGACTTCGTCGATAAATTCGTGAACCAGTCTGTTATTTGGCTCGCGATGCTAGGTGGGAGTTTTATTAGGACTCCGCGTTTCCGATGACACGGCTTCGTCAGTTGTTTCCGCATCGTATTCCGCCGTTTGCCTGGTTGGGTGCAGCCTCGTTTTCGTTTGGAATGGGATGGTCAATTTTCATTACGGTATCTACTAATTTCATGGCGGAAGAACTGCATATTCGTCCCGACCAATTGGGCTTGCTTGAGTCCATTCGAGAGGTGCCTGGCCTGCTCACGGTTCTGATTGGTGCTCTTGTAATGACCGTGGCGGAGCCGATTCTTGGGGCTGCTGCACTTTTGCTTGTTGCGATTGGCTACTTGAATTATTTCCATGTCCAGACGATTGAGGCGCTCGTGGTCTTTTCGTTGATCGGTAGCGTTGGATTTCACCTCTGGTGGCCCGTTGCAAACACTATTGCCTTGCGGCTCAGTACACGTGAGATTCAGGGACGGCGACTTGGTCAACTCCGGTCTATAGGGGCCCTTGCACAACTGAGCGGCGTAGCTTTTGTTGCGCTGGTCGTCATTGTGATTGGGATGCGACCAATTTTTATTGTGTCAGGGTTGGTCGTGGCTCTGGGGGCCGTGTTTGTGTTCAGACTTCGTGGCTTGGTTGGTGGTGTAAGCCTTGAGGAGAGGCGTGCGCAACCGAGAATCGTCTTGCGGCGTCGCTACTGGTTGTACTACGTGCTGACGTTTCTTGATGGTGGGCGACGCCATATCTTTATGACATTTGCGATATTTTTGCTTGTTAGAAATTACGGTGTCGGCGTGCAGACCATTGCATTACTGGGCATCGTCAACGGTGTCATGACGGTGGCCGGAGCTTATTTTTTTGGACGCTTGATTGATCGCGTTGGCGAACGGCCGGTGCTTGTGCTCGCGTTCGGTGCACTCGCCATGATTTTTGTGGGTTACGCGACCATCCCGAGTCTCGCGTTACTTTTTGTTCTGTATGTCCTCGACAACCTCTTCTTCAGTGCAGAGCTTGGGATTACGACATATCTCCGCAATATTCTGGTCACGCCCGATGATTTGCGGCCGAGCTTGACCGCTGGCATGACCATGAATCACGTGGCAGCCGTTGTCATCCCTGTAACTGGTGGAATCTTGTGGGAGGTCTACGGTTATCAGGTGCCCTTTATCGGCGGAGCAGTCCTGGCGGTTATCTCGATGGGCTTTAGCATCATGCTTCGATACCCGCAGGGTCTGGTTTCTGAAGCGGGTAGGTAACGAGGGTTTGCCTTGCGCGACATCTGGTTGTCACGGCAGCGGCGG
>MDTE01197102.1_pt1 | contig 54457 bp, 57 predicted proteins | sample 811231 | NCBI WGS metagenome assembly MDTE01 (sample SAMN05326651, study PRJNA326480) | marine metagenome | isolation source: seawater | place: Indian Ocean: Red Sea | collected 2010 | reverse complement strand
TATTGGGCCGATAATGACAATGGAACGGCAGCTTTTAATTTTCCACGTCCTTTAGGCAATGCTGATAAATTAGTTACGATTGAGCCTAGAACTATAGTTACTTCAACTACAGCTCAGACTGTTAATGATTTTGACGGGCAAGATGGTCTAACTATACATGAACTTAGTGAAAGTGACATTAAAGATAATACAAATGGAATGAATGCTTATATAGCTTCTGATTACAATACAGGATGGCAAATAGGAAATAATAAACTTAGTACACTATCTGATACGGATACTACGGATATTTCATATACAAATCTTCTAAGTGGTGACGACAGTACTTTTACAAGCGGTACAGGAAATTGGGTTGCATCAAATGCTACTCTTTCGCAAGTAAGTAATGCTTTGCGTGTAGCAGATAATGGTGGGTATTCTAATGCTTATTTAGCAGTTACAACGGTAGTCGGAACTTCTTATGTATTTGAAGCTACCGTTTCTAATAATGGAAGTTACGCAACTTTGTCAGCCAGTACTGCAATTCCTACAGGAAGTGATTGGGGAACATATGGAACTTCAAGATCTACAGCAAATGGTTATTTAGCTTTTAGTTTTACAGCAACAACTACAACAACTTATTTAATGATGGGGTCTGAAGGGTCAACATCTACAGATTATGATGATGTAAGTTTAAGTGTAAGTGAAAAAGATCGTTCAGTATATCAAAATGGTCTACGAATATATGGAACTGTGACCAAATCGGCTGTAGCTACTGGTGCGGATTTGGTGGCTTATAGTGGGTTCTCTTCTAACGGCAACTATTTATCTCAGCCTTATAATTCACATTTAGATTTCACTGGTGACTTTTGTATATCAGGTTGGTTTAAATCTGCTAGTTCTGGTGATCCTATTATTAATAGGCTTCGCAATAGCAATAGCGCAGGGTCAGGATTTTTAATAAGCACAGGTTCTAATTCAACTTTAACTTTTGCTATTTACACTCAAGGTTTTCAATCCACTGGTAGAACTACTATATCTACAACTAGCACCCACACAGGATCTAATTGGCAACAAGTTTTTGCAATTCGCCGTAGTGGTATGATGGAACTGTATGTAGATGGAAAGTTGATTGGTACTGCTAACCAAGGAAATACAAGTTTGGCAGATACGTCAGAAAAACCACCATTACTATTAGGTCAAAGCCACAATTACGGAACACATTTTGGAGGATATTTAGCTCTTTGGCGCATTTCAGCCACAGCCCCATCCCCAGACCAAATTAAAAAAATGTATGAAGACGAAAAACGTCTTTTTAATACAAATGCAAAAGCCACTTTATATGGTAGCAGTGATACGGTAACAGGCTTGGCACATGACGATATTACCAAAGAACTTCATGTAGGAACTTCAGCAGGTAGATCAACTTTTCAAGGACTTTCCAGAACAGCAAATACAACAAATGCCGTTGGCGTATCTATTAGCGCAAGCAATGGTCTTGTGGCAGATGATTAGGAGCAAACATGACAGTTAATGTATCAAAACCAAACATTAATATTAGATCAGAATTAGCTGACATAAAAAAGACCACAGGCATAGCAGGCGAAGCAATGCTACGGGCTGAGACACCACAGGAACAGTTTCAGCTTATCAATGCGGGTCGGAAGAACTTTTTTTATAATGGTGCAATGAACATTGCCCAGAGATCGACTTCGGCAGTTACTGTCTCAGATAACTCAAATGAAGGATACTCTACTGTAGATCGGTGGAAGATAGACTTTGGTAGCGGAATGGGCGGTGCTTTGGCAGCGGAACAGGTAGGTTCACCTTCTGGACATGGCGAGTTTTCAAAATCACTCAAGCTATCATGTACTACTGTAAACGGCGGGTCTATGGCATCAGGTAGCACAAGATTTTTATCTGTCGCCCAATACTTGGAAGGTCAAGACTTACAGCATTTAGCTTATGGAGAGCCAGACGCTAAAGATTTAACGTGTTCTTTTTGGGTATATACAAACAAAACAGGACGCTACGGGTTTTCTATTATAACACAGGATAGTAGTTCTGGCTTTGACGTTTGGGGTTCGTATTTTGATGTTCATACAGCTAATGCTTGGCAAAAAGTAGTTTTCACTATTCAAGGAAATACAGCCGCTGATATTAAGTTCACCAACAGTTATGGTTTACTGCTAGACATATATCTATCGGTTGCTGCTAACAGGGCGGGTGTATCAGATAGTCAGTGGCAAGGTTATAGCTCTGCCCGTGTTCCCGGGGCTTACACAGATTACGTTGATTTCTTAGACAATACTTCAAACGTATTCTACGTCACAGGATTGCAGCTTGAAACAGGCAAAGTCGCCACCCCCTTTGAACATCGCAGCTATGGCGAAGAACTGGCGTTGTGTCAGCGGTATTATCAGAAATATACTGTTGCTGACACCTATCACTATATTGGTGGCTTAACCGCTGCCTTAACCACCACTGGTTTAGTGCAGACATTCCGTTTAAGTCCTTCAATGAGGGCTGCCCCTAGTTTTACCTCGACGGGCTTTAGATGGAAAAGACTGTCTGGGGGATTATCGAACATGACATTGTCTAGCGTTTCTGTGAATGATGCGACAACTACAGATGTGGATGTAAGGTGGGTTTTATCCAGTACGACTAATGTGGGCTACGTTGGATTTTTGGAAAGCAACGGCGACAGTGGTGCTAGATTAGAATTTATAGCGGAGTTATAAGATGGCATATACAGCAAACAACATAGACGGTGTATTTAAGTCAATAAACTCAAGCAACTTTTTTTCCATCCCCCTAGACCCTTCAAACCGCCACTATCAAGAAGTCCTAGACGCAATCATTGAACAAGGCGCAGACTGCTTTGACGGTGACATCCCAACTGAACTACAAGCAGCGGCTGATGCTAAACTATTTGCTAAACAACTGAAAGAATACAAAACAGCCACAGCTAGACTAGCACAGTATGAAGTTGAAAAAGGGCGTGATGAAGTCAAGGAAACTAGGAATACAGGTAGGAAAGTTCAAAACGATAAAGAAGAATGGGTAGATGAAACTGAAGAAATTATTATTCAGTCAAAGATTGATCCTGTTGAGCCTACAATCACACGGTGGATGTACTCAGATGACCTTGAGGCAGATCCTACTCAGGAAACAATAGAAAACCCACTTATTACAAAAGACAAAGCAGAACGTGCAGAAGCACAGGCTGTAGTAGATGCTACACCTCAAGCTGTTAAAGATGCGGCATAATATACTTGCAAAAACACCTAATTAGGTGTTATAATGATTGCATATTAAATTTATAAAATTAGATACTTATGACCGTTTACGTAAGACGGCTTAGAGACACAGACTTACCTTCAGTACTACAAATAGCAAAATGGCTACACGAAAACTCAAGGTACAAAGTTTTTACTTATAAAGAAGAAAAAGTTAAACGTCTTTTGTCTATGAGCTTAAATCCTAAAAGTCCAGTGTTCGTAGTTGTGGCACTTAATAAAGATAATAACAAAGTAATTGGATATTTTCATGGTTATGTTGATGAACATTATTTTAGCAATATGAAATACGCAGGTGATTGGGCTGTATGTATTTTACCTCAATACAGAAGATATGCTCCAAAAGTATTAAAACAAATGATTTTAGCTTTTGAAAAATGGGGCAAAAGCAACGGCGCAGAAGAAATATCAATCGGAGCTTCTACAGAAGCTTACGGTACTGGATATAAAAAATTTTTAACAAGAATGGGCTATAGGGATGTTGGCTTCCTAGCCGTGAAAGGGGCATAAAATGAGTTTTAATAGAAGTACAAACGTTACCCAAACTGGCCTTGGTGATGCTCAATATGATGAGCTTACTGCTAACATAGGCGGTGTAGGCGAACAAGTAGAAGAAGGTTTTGTAGGAGCCAGTGAACAACTTGGGGGAATATCTCAGGATGTATCTGGATTATCTGGTTCTATAGGTGGAGTAGGTAGTAAGGTTGATACTGGATTTACTACTTTAGGTGACAATTTAAGTACTTATGGAGATGCTATCTCATCCGCACAAACTGCTGCAAATGCAGATAGAAAAACATATTACGATAATTTACTTCAAGCTATGAAAGATAATGTTGGTGGTTTAGCTACGCAAACATCTGTAGATACTGGTTTTTCGGATATTACTGGAAGATTTAATACTGTTGATAGTAATCTTAGTGGAGTTCAAGACTCTGTTAATGAGGTTAGTACTGACTTAGGTACAGCGCAAAGTTCCATAGACGCAGGCTTTGCTGATGCTACTGGTAGGTTTGATACTCTAGATACAAGTATGACAGATGCTGAAGCTGATAGAGCGTCTAATTTAGATGCTATGAGTACACAACTAACAGATACTCAAGCCAATGTATTAGGTGGTCAAGGAGAAATACAACAAGATTTAGATACAATGTCCAATACTCAGGATGTGTATGCTGAACAAATGATGGGCAACCAAGACACGATGCTTGCTAATCAAGGCCAGTTTATGTCTGATTTTGATACGTATGTAGATCGTTATGGACAAGACACAACACTAGCACAACAGTCAAGGGCAGATTTAGCAGAAGCTCAAGCCAATCAAACAGAAGCTTTACGTGATGATTTAGGAATTTTTGCTCAAGCAGCTGCTACAGGCCAACAAAATATTCAACAAAAGATAGGTAATCTTGGAGAAGGTACACAGACAGGATTTCAACAATTAGGAGATGCTCTAGGCACTGGTTTTACAGATGCTTCTACTGCCGATCAAATTGCACAACAAAACTTAGCTGTAAGATTAGGTAATGTTAGAGATCTTGTCCAAAATGTAGGTGACACTATTGGGGCAGATACAAAAGCTCAATATACTCAACTTGCTAATGCTTTTGATGACAACGGTACTTTAATATCCAACGCGATTGATGATCAAGGTAATACAATTACTCGTACTATGGATGAACAGGGTATTATTGTTGAGCGAAAACTTGATAGTCAAGGTAATGAGATTAGCGCAGTACAAATGGACGTTAATCAAATGCTTGGTAATGCAGAAGCTTACGAACAATCACTTATGGGCCAAATTAGTCAAGGATTTGATGAAGCTAAAGCATCAGAAGAAGCTACAACAGCAGCTATTGCTCAAGGATTTAATATTCAAGACAAGAAATTAGCTGTGCAGACCCGTGATATGTCGAGAATAGCAGCAGATCAAACTGATCTAGACGTAAATATGAGAAATGAGTTTAAACAACTTGGTGAAGCATTTGACGATACAGGTGCATTAATAGGCAACTCTGTAATGGCAAATGGTACATCAATATCACGGGCAATAGATAATAGTGGTAATCTATTGCTTAGAGCCTTTAATCCTCAAGGGGCAGTAATAGGCAACCAAGTTATTAACGTAAATAACGCACTTAATAACTTGTCTAAATTAACCACTGTTCAGGGAGCAAATACATCAATGGGCAATCTTAGCCCAGCAATGAGCGCAGGTAGTGGAAATAATACTGGCTTCGCATCAAATTTCGCAATGACAGGATAAAATATGCACCCAACAACAGTATCAAAAAACTGTGTAGAGCTTGTAAAAAAGTTTGAAGGCTTACACAAATTAAAAAACGATGGATTAGTTCATGCCTATCGTTGTCCGGCTGGAAAATGGACACTAGGTTATGGCGCAACAAAAGGTATTCGATCTGGTAGTAAATGTACCATTCAAGAAGCCGAACAAAGACTAGTTCACGATTTAGATGAACACGGTAAAATAGTTAAGAAATACGTAAATGTACCGCTTACTCAAGGCCAGTACGATGCACTGGTCTCTTTTGTATTTAATTTAGGTGGTGGTGCGTTTCGTAGTTCAACACTTCTTAAAAAACTAAATGCAGGCGACTACGATGCTTGTCCTGAACAAATTATGAGATGGAATAAAGCAAGAGTAGACGGTAAGTTACAAGCATTGAGAGGACTAACAAGAAGGCGTACAGCCGAAGCAGCTATTTTTAGTCGTGATGCTCAATTACCTTCTGATGTAGGTGGTCCTGATATGGTACAAAAACCTACAGCCGAACATCCAAAATCTCTTACCAAATCTAAAACTATGGCAGGTGTTGGCATAGCTGGCGCGGCTACAGGACTGAATGAAGTAGCTAGTCAATTACAGGGCTTAGTTGCTTACGCAGACAGTCTCAAAACCATCTTTCTTTTGTGCGCTATAGGGGGGATTGCGTTAGCAGCTTATGCCCGTTGGAAAGACAATAAAGAAGGCGTTCATTAGTGTTCATCTTCAGTAAAATTAAAATGTATATTATAGGTGCTTTAGCATTAGCCTTACCAATTATTTATGCCTTCGGTAAAATTCGTGGGGCATCAAAAGAAAAAAATAAAATTCTTCAAGACGATTTACAAGCACAACAAAAAGCAACTGATTTTTATAAAAATATGGCAGAGCATGAAACTGAATCTCTTACTGATCGTAAGTCTATTACTGACAGGTTGCGGTCAAACGGTCTATAGGACCAAACTTGAAATCTATTGCCCGTCAATCAAGCAATACGATGAAAGTTTCAATCAAAAACTAGCAGACGAAATGGAAGGTTTACCGCCCAATTATACTGCTATCGATGAAGCCATGAAGGGATACATTTATTTGCGTGATCGTATTCGGCGTTGCGAAGAAGAGAAGGGTAAAATTTAATGGGCATATGGTCAGATACATTTGGTGGTGGCAATAGTTTTAGCGAAAGCGTTGCCAACGTATTTACACCTAACGATGGAGCTTCCTACGTAGGTGGTCAATTAGTTGATGACGCAACTCAGCAGCCCATATCTGCTGGCGGTCAAACTTCTACTGGCAACACAATTTCTGGCAATATGAATGACTCTAGCAATGATAATTATACTATTCAATCTGGGGATACTCTTTCTGAAATTGCACAAGCCAATAATACAACCGTTTCTGCTTTGATGGAAGCTAATCCAAACATTACTGATGCAAATGTTATTCAGGCTGGTGCTACTTTAAATATGCCTTCTTCTAGCACCTCAACATCTAATAATAACACTACTTCTAATAATAATAACGATGGTGGAGATAATGGCAGTAGCACAAGTAATAATACTGGTGATGGAACAAGTACCTCTACAGAAACCCAAACAGCGACAGAACAAATTACAACAACAGCCGAAAACATTAAAAAGATGGCTGAAGAAGCTGGCCTTGTTCAAAACGAAGCTGATGCACAAGCTATTCTAGCTGACCCAATGAAATTCTTGGAAGATAGGGGTTTAAAAGTATCCGACCTTCTTCCAACAATGGATGATGATGCTGAAGGTACTACTCTAGATGCGGATGATCCTAACTATGATATTGGGGAAAATTATGGCTTTGAAGCTACTACCGTAGATGACGCTACTATCGTTGATGATATAACCGCGAAAGAAGGTACTACATACGAAGCAGCACAAGCTAAGATTACTGACGCAGAAATGATGAATGCCGTTACTGGAACGGTTAGTGATGAAGCTCAAGTAGACGCAGAAGAATACACCATAGATATGACGGGAGCAGCTACTGGTGTAAATGAAGACGGTACAAAAAATGAACTTGGATTAGCCCTTAATGATTGGGCCAGTGTCGATATGTCTAAAATTATCGATACTACAACAACAGCAGGTAAATTATTAGCAGATAAATTAAAGGCTGAAGGTAAGGACTTTGTAGACGCTAAAACTTCTATACTTTGGCAAATGAAGACAATAGCTGCTGAGTTTAAAGATGCTAACGGTAATCCAATTATACCGCCGTGGGCGCAAGCACAAGCCAGAGAAGTTTCTAAGTCTATAGCTTTTAGTGGTATTTCTGGAAGCGCAGCTACAGCCGCTATGAGTAATGCTATTATGGAAGCTACTTTAGGCGTTGCAGAAAAAGAAGCCACATTCTTTCAAACACTGACCACAACAAATCTTAATAATAAGCAAGAAGCTATTATTAATAAGGCTAACATTCTTTCTAAGATTGAAATGGCAAACTTGGATGTACGTTCACAAGCAGCCATACAAAATGCTAAAGCGTTCTTAGAAATGGATCTTACCAATCTCAACAATGAGCAACAGGCTGAGATGGTAAATAAGCAAGCCTTAGTACAAGCTTTATTTGAAAATACAAAAGCAGAAAATGCTGCTCGGAGATTTGGCGCAGAAACTGCTAATGATATGGCTAAATTCTATGATGAATTACAAGTAGCAATTGATCGTCATAATAGTTCTGAAATGAACGCTCTAGCAAAATTTAACGCTGGGGAAATAAATGATGCTGCTCAATTTAACGCCGATTTAAAAAATGACCGCGATAAGTTTATGGCAGAGATGCAATATCAAATTGATCTTGCGAATGCGAAGTGGCGACAAACAGTTGAGACAGAAAACTTTAGAGCCGAAGTTGATGCTCACACGGCTGACGTAAAAGCTGCTTTAGACCTTACTCAAGAACAACAAAACCAGTTATGGGATTACGCCGATAACTTATTAGATTACATTTGGAAAACCACAGACAACGAACAAGAAAGAGAACTAAGACTTCTAGTTAATCAGATGCAAGCTCAAAGCGGTCAGTCTTCTGGTGGTGGATTTTTAAGTGGTCTACTTCAGTTGGGTGGTGCTTTCTTGGGGTCTACTAGTGGTTCTGCTTGGTTGGCAAAAATATTACCTTTTTCTGACATACGCCTAAAAGAAAATATTGAGTACTACGATACCCTTAAAGGCATAGACTTCTACACTTGGGATTGGAATGAAAAAGGCAAAAAGATAGGCGCAGATAAGTATCCTAGCTTTGGAGTACTAGCGCAAGTAATTCAAAAATCTCATCCAGAAGCTGTAGTCACGGGTGAAGATGGTTACCTCAGAGTAAATTATGGGATGATACAAAATGGACTTTAATGTTGCGGTTAAACGATCAATTAAAAGCTTTTTAGCAGGTAAGATGGCTATGAAAACATCTGAGCTAAAAGAGAACGGATTACTATATACACCCGACTTTTTTGACCAAATGGAAGAAGATCTTTTGGAAGAACCTACTGACAGTAAAAAAGCTAAAGAAGAGGAGTTAAAAGATGAGACTTAGTACTCCAATTCCAGGTAGCAATTACACTTCAGATACTCGTAACTACGCTTGGCATAGGCCACCTGATATAGTCGATTACGATGAAGCTGTTTCTTACTTAATAGACAAAATTGATGAGCCAGAACAAAAAGAACTAGTGTTCGCAATGCTAGGCATCGATGCTCACATTACTACCGTAGTTTCTACAATACTTATGCAAGCCATTAGTAAAGGAAAGGTAGGCATAGACCTAGCAATTCTAATAGCTGGCCCTCTTGCCCGTTACATTGAGATAATAGCTAAAGACGTAGGCATTAAGTATGAGATGGGAATAGAGGATAAAGATAGAGTAGTTATTACCCCTACCCTCTTAAAAGCTTCTCTGGGCATCGTAGAGCAAGAAGATGAGGTAGAGCCTATGCAAATGAAAGAAGCCCCCTCAGAAGCCCCTGTAGGCGGTCTGATGGCTATGCCAGAAGATGGTGGAGTAGCTTCTGAAGAAGAACAATCCGCAATGCTTGGAAATACAGAAGAAGAGGAGCTTGAAAATGAGCTTTCGTAGTGAGGCTGACAGAGTACGAGCTAATCTAGACGCTGGTGCTTATAGAAAAAAAGTAGATCCGCTTGCGGGTTTTTTTGATGAGCTTACTTACGGAATAAAGAAAGCTGATGAATTTAAACGACAAGAAGAAATTGAAAAAAGACGAGAAGCAAGGGCCAATGCAAGAGCTATAAAATCAAAGCAAGATGCTGAAGATAAAAAACAGAAAAAACAGGACAGATTAGCTAATCTTTATCTTACCACTAAAGGAATAGATAAAACTGAAGCAAATAAACAAAAAGTGCTTAGTGTTATCGTTGATGGCGGTATTACAGGATACAATGATTTAAATACTATAATGGATGCTACATCTACGTACACACCCGGTAGTACTGATCAACAAATGGGTGAAATTTTATTTGGTAAATCACAAAAAGATCCTCTTTCTATGGCACTTGATGAAGTAAATTTTGAATTAAGTAATCCCAATATAACCGCAGAAAGAAAGGCTTTACTTATAAGAAGAAAGGCTTCGCTTACTGATCCTGATAAATATAATCCTACAAAGTTATATAAGGCCGATGGTAGTGAAGTTACTGCCCGTACTCAAGCTGAAGAAAATAATTATATATCACAAGGATTTTCTTTAATTAAAGGCGCAGGTGATACAGATTTTAAAACAAGAACTCTTTATAAAGACGGTGCTAGTGTTCAGGTCTACAGTAATGCTGATTTAACACAATACAAATCCGAAGGTTGGAGCGAAGTTAAGCCCAAGGAAACAGAGCCATTTAAACAAAGAACATTATATAAAGATGGACAAAAACTAGAAGTATTTTCTCAAAAAGAATTAGATGACGCAACTAATATTGGTTGGTCTGCAATAGAACCAGCTGTAGAAAAAGACTTTAAAGAAAGAACACTCTACAAAGATGGTGCAGAAGTCAAAGTCTTTAGCGAAAATGATTTATCTACTTATAAAGCAGACGGTTGGAGTGAAGAAAAACCAGCTAAGGTAGTGCCGTTTGTTCAAAGAACATTGTACAAAGACGGTGCAGAGCAAGTCGTAACTACCCAAGAAGAAATGGATACAGCCATTGCTAATGGTTTTTCCGCTATAAAAGCTGCTCCAACTAAAGAATATGTTCAAAGAACATTGTACAAAGACGGTGCAGAAATACAGGTATTCTCTGAGGATGAAGAATTTCTGTTGGTATCAGACGGTTGGTCTCCAGTTAAGCCAGCTAAGGTAACGCCATTTGTTCAAAGAACTCTTTACAAAGATGGCGCACAACAAGTTGTTACTTCTCAAGCAGAAATGGATACAGCTATAGCTAATGGATTTTCTGCTATAAAAGCTGCTCCGACAGACAAGTTTGATAGCAGAATACTGTATAAAGACGGTGCAGAAGTAAAAGTATTCTCAATTGAAGAATTAGACCAGTACAAGCAAGACGGTTGGTCTGCTATTAAACCAGCTACTACAGAAAAATTTGCTAAACGAACTTTATATGCAGAAGATGGTCGTGAAATAGAAGTATTTTCACAAGATCAAATGGATGTAGCTATTGCAGATGGATTTTCTGCTATAAAGCCAGCACCTACAGAAAAATATACAGCCCGTACATATTATAAAGATGGGCAAGAAATACGGGTATTAAGTGCCGATCAACAAGCCCAGTTGGAGCAAGAAGGTTGGAGTCCAATCAAGTTGGATGACATTGCCCAGATTATGGCTGATCTTAACGTAGACAGAAAGACAGCAGCAGAAATTAAAAATGGTGTTAGAAAAATAACATCTGATGGTTTTGGAAGACCAATGATTGTTGATATAGCTTCAGGCACTCCAATAAATATTGGCAATCAAGAAAGTGATGCTGATGCTTCTCAAAGAATAGTAAATGAAACACTTACTGAAGAAGAATCTCAATCTATACAATCCGCACAAGACCAAGCAATACAAGCGTTAAGAAATATTGGTTTTGAAGGCGACATTAATGACTTAAAAGATATTTCAGCAGCGTTTGGTCCTGAAGGTTGGGCTGGTAAAGTATTAAATACAGTTACTGGTGTTTTTGGTGGCACTGCAATGAAAGACAGTGCAGAGGCAAGAAGTAGTTTAAATGCTCTTAAAACAGTTACTACCTTACAAATAGTAACAGCTTTTCCGGGTCTTAGAGATAGCGTAGCACTAAAAGCTCAGATTGGCGCACTTATTCCAGAAACTGGCAGATTTTTTGGAAGTAAACCAGAGGCCCGTAGAAATTTAGAAGACATCAAAAACCTTGTTGATCAAGCTATAATAAATCAGGAAGCAACGGCAAAAGACCGTAGTGTAAATACAACAGCCCAAAGTAAGGCTAACGTAGCACTAAATGCTTTACGACCACTTTCTAACATTTACAAAGCTGTATTACAAAGCTTTGACGAAGGTGCAAAATCGGATCAAGTTACAGGAAGTATATTTAAACCAAATAATAATACTCAAAATACTAACGTACCTACTCTTCAAGAATTTATACAAGCAGCTAAAGCAATACCAGCTAACCAAGGTAAAACTGACGCTGAATTAACTGAATTTTACAATAATAAATACAGTGGGCAAAATTAATGACTGATATTGTAGATCCATTTGCTGAAGATGAACAAGATCGTCTAGACCTTGAGCAAGATGCAGAAGTAGTAGACCCGTTTGAGGAACAACAAACCTCTGGGGAGTTGGACCTACAAAATATTAAACAACGTAGAAGCTCTGGTGAATCCGACCAGAACATTCTTAATGATATTGTTCAACAAGGCGGTACTAATTGGAAAATGGATGGTCAACCTTTTGACCTAGCACCAGAAATACAAAAAGGTACTAGTCCTACTGCCTTGTTAGATTTTATTACATCAGGCCAAGTCGTAGATACCAACGTAGATAGTACTGGTGATGCAATTACAAAAGGCATTGGTAGTGCTGGTATGAACCTTCTTGGATTGCCTGTTGACTTAGTGAATATGGCATCACAAGGAATAGAAGGTGGAGTACGTTATGGTATTAACAAACTTGGCGGTGATGTAAGCACTGATCCAAAAGATTTTATAGCTTCAAGTCCTAAGCCAGTATTGGGTAGTCAATATCTTAAAGAAAAAGCAAATCTTATTGCAGAAAAAACAGGTGTTGTTGACGAAGGAGAAAAACTTTATCTAGATAGAGAAAATATTCCAGATGAATTTAAACCATATTTTAGTATTGCCAGAGTACTAACAGAAAATGCTATACCGGGTTATGCTTTATTAAAATCTGCTAAAATGGGAATTGGATTAAGCAATCCTCTTATTAAGGAAGTTGCTAAAGATCCTAGTAAATTTAAAAAGATAGAAACAGCCGCTACTGGTACAGCTGCTGGCGCAGTTGGTTTTATAGAAACAATTGGCTTAGGCGATAATCCTTGGGCCATGATGGGTGCAGAGTTTGTTGGTTCTATTCTTGGTGGTGGTACAGTATCTGCAAAATCTAAAGCTGGAGATACAGCTACTGGCGTAAGTAGTGCATTAAGTAAATCACTAGAAACAGCTATGTCGGCAATAAGTAAACAAGCGGCTCAAAAGGGGGCTGTGAATGATATTCTTATAGCAGCTAAAACCCAAAGAGATTTACTGTTAGACAGGGCTAAAGTTGCACAGGAAGCTGGTGATGATGCTCTTTATACTCGACTAATAGAAGAAGCTGATGCTCACAAAGCTGAAAGGATTATTAGCGATTTAGAAAATGCTTTAAATGCTACAGATGGGCAAATGGCTGAATTAGGTATTAATTTACCTTCTGGCAATCTTACAGAAAATCCAGTTCTTATGGGTATTCAAAATGAAATGACTTCTGCTTACGCAGATTTTCGTGGAGATGTAGGAAAAGAACTTAATATTGCTCTTAATCAAATACTAAATGCTTCTGAGAATTTAGCCAGAGCAGGTAATACTTCCGCAGCTAATACTTTAAGAGCAAGATATTTTCAGAATTTATTAGATACACGTATTAATTCTGCACAGGCCCAAGCAACGGCTAGAGTGAATGAACTTGGTCCAGATGTAAGTCCAATGAAGGCTTCAGAAATAGCTCAACAGACTTTGTTTGAAGCTAAAAACAATATCCGAAATATGGAAACATATTTATGGAGTAGGATTGATCCTTCACTTACAGTCCAAGGTGATCAACTTGCGTCTAAAATAGATAGCTTAATAAATAGTAGAATATTAGAAGGCGAAACTTTAGCAGGCGGTGGTCAATTAGATGCTGTTATAAGAAACATTTACGCAAAAGCCCGTGATCCTAATCAAACTATTAGCGTAGATGAAATACGTAAATTTAGATCCCGTATGTTAGCAGAGTCTAGAACTTTAGGCTCAGGTGCTAGTCCAGATTACTTTAAGGCAGGTATTTTTGATGAATTAGCTAATGCTACAATCGATGAGTTAAATACTATACCCGATAATATGGGTGGTATGGACATAAAAGCTGCTCGTAGATTTAGTGCAGAGTTAAATGCTAGATTTACTCGTTACTTCAATCAAGATGTCCTTGCCAAAGGTGAAACTGGTGGAACCACTATACGTGCAGAAGAAACTTTAGATAAAGCAATGGCTGGTTCTGAAACATCTAGAGCATTAAATATGGCAGAAATGCGAGAAGGTGCAGAATTTGCAGACCAAGCAGGTGAAACTTTACAAGAAATAAAAAATTTAGATGATTTAAAAAATGCCACTGCAAAGGCAGAACTTGATGCAAGAACTTTAGCAGATGACGGTGCAAGAGTACCATCTACGCAAGCAGATAATGTAGATGATCCTACAAAAGTTGATCCATCAAAAATAATGCCAACAGATGACGATATTATTCCAGAAATTAAAGTAACAGGTATTGGAGATGATACTTTATTAGATCCTACCGACCCTGTTCCAGAGTATACTATCTACGGAGCTAACAGACCAAGACCAGATGCACCAGAAGCTGAGGTTACAGATGATTTTACATTAAATGAAGGTGGAGAAACTACTTCTGTAGCAATTCGTGATGAGGGTATACGTCAAGACCTTGGGCCAACTATGACAAAAGCCCAAGAAGATTTCCTACGAGGATCAGTTACTAAATTAAGGGGTACTGATGGTACGATTGACCCACAAAAGTTAGAACAATTTATGTCTGCTACTGAGAATGCAGAAGTACTAAAAGCATTCCCAAATTTTAGGGCTGAATTAGTAGGTCTTTTAGATGCACAAAGAACAGCCGATAAAATATTCGATCAATTTAATGAAATTGCTACTTCAGGACAATTACCAAAAGAAATTGGTAAGGTACTTACTGGTAAAAATCCTGTAGATGATTACACAAAGCTTGCTTCAGAAGCATTAGGAGATGCAAATGCTCTAGCCGACCTACGAATGGCTACGATAGACAAATTATTTGAGTCTGCAAAAGTTGGCGATGATCCTGACTTCTTTACGTTAACAAATGAATTAACAAGACCTCTTAGTGGGCGTAAGGGAGACAAAAGCATTTTAGATATTATGCAAGAGCAAGGTGTAATTTCAAGTGAAGAGACACAAGCACTTGGCGCAGTAATTTCCGAAGGATTACGTGTTCAAAAAAGTACTATGAACGACAAACAGATATCAAACGCTGTTACAGGTCAAGGTGATTTAGTTACCAACGCAGCTAGAATATTTGGTGCTAACTTCGGCGCACAATTTGGTGTTGGAGAAGGATCGCAATTACAAGCAGCAGCTATTGGTTCCTCCGCTTTTAAAAAGTTAGTTGATGGATTACCTACCGCCAAAAAATCAGAAGCTCTTAGAGTACTAATGCTTCAGCCAAGAACTTTATTAGCTACTCTTAATAAAAATCCACAGATACGTAAGGGAGCTATAGAAAGCGTCAAGGAATTTCTTATTAATTATGGATCTCAATTTAAAGGTCTTAGTAAAGGACAAATAGCTAAAAAGGTTGCTAAGGATGTTACCGTAGGTACAGCCAAGAAAACAGGACAAGCTATTATAGATGCTGGCTCAGTAGCCCCTCTCTCAAGTTCTTCTGCATTCAGTGAAGGATTTATAGCAGAACCAAGCCCGACTGTTACCGTAGATGAACAAATGAGACAGTTGAATTTACAATAAAAGAAACCCCCACTTAAAGGTATAAAAGCGAGGGTCTCTCCACCAACGAATTAGGTGGACCAATCAACCTAATTCTTCGGTAACTCTACTACATTTTGTGCCTAAAGGTCAAGTGATCTCTAGGCTTTTTTTATATAAAATTCAATTATTTAAGAAGCAATATCGACTATTTCACAGGTATTACCTACGCAAGCCATTGTCTGTGATCCAGAGGTAGTATCTTCAGTCTCGTAGGTAGATAATTTAGTCCAATCTATGTTTTTTGGCATAGATGATAATACCTTTTTATATTCTTCTTCATCACATTCTTGATAGGGAGCTTGAGGATAAATGTGTTCATTAAATGGTAAAAAAGATACGCCAGACATTTCATCAAAATGAGCATAAACAAATGCACCTACCTCAAACCATTCATCTTTCTTTACGTTAATAGTCACAGAAGGTTTGTGTTCGCACCAATGTCTTTGATACATAAGCCACATATTAAGTTGATCGATTGCAGTTAAATCTTTAGTACAAATTGCACCTACAGGAGACATTGTTGGAAAGCTAAAAACTGTTGTTTCCTTTGGCTTTTGATTATCTGGCTCTGACGGAACACCTTGATCAATTAAAAATTGTGTAAGTGGATCTTTGTTATCTCCTCGAACAGTACGAATATAATAAGGTGAATGCCTTGCGTGAATACCACTAGAACTATCGACTAATTGAGAAACTGTTCCAGATGGTTTAACACAAGTAATAGCAGCACTGTAAGGAACACCTAGCTTTTGCGCCCACAATATATTTGTTTGTACAGCTTCTTCTTTTAAATGCTCTAAAGTGTTTGCTAATCCTTCATTTTTATGTGTCAATAAAGGATTATCCATTATCCCTGTAAGACTAACACCAAGAAGCCTTTCTTCTTCTGTATTTTTGTGCCAATTTTTGCGTAAATATGGAAATTTTGTATACGTAGATTGAATTGTTCCTAAGATAGTAGCTAATTCAACCTTTCTTTTTAATGTTTCTACAGTATCTGTAGCTCTAACCACTACTTCGGTTAAATTACAAAATTGCATACTTCTAAGAATTATTTCAGAACAAGGATTAGTTCCAAAATCATACTCTGGATCTCTTCTATCATTTTTTGCAACTTGTTTTTTACAAGCTTCTCTGTTGAAAATACCTCGCTCACCAGAATTACTTTCAATTAAAGACATCCACTCACGCATAAAAGACATAGAGTCAGGCTTTTCTGTATACGCAACTGAGTTATTTGCTAATCGTCTGTAGCCATATCTTTTTATTCCAGCGGCTTCATCATCCCACCACTCACCAGACTTAGCATAACGCATTCTATCGTCTTGTAGATTACTTAAAGAAATCATAGCAGATCGGCGTACACCACCTACAACTACTATTTCGCCAACTTTGCACATAAGATCATGGCATTCTAACGTAGACAGTTTACGTCCTTGTGCTTCTTTAAATGTTTTAACGGAAAAATTAAATAAATCGACTAAAGGAGCAGGTCCAGATGCCCTACCCCCAAAAGTCTTTAATCTAGATCCTGCGGGTCTTACTTTATCAACATTCCATTTAGGTATTTCTCCCGCCCATAATAATGCTAGGATTTGTCTAAAAGCTTTAGCCCAACCTTCTTTAGAGTCTTTAACAACCACGATAGTATCACTATCAAATAGCTTTGGTACTTCGGGCAGATTATCAATAAATTTTCTTTCAACACTAAAACCAACGCCTGTACCACATAAAAGAATAAACATAGCTTCATCAAAAGACTTTGGATCATCTACAGCCAAATAACTACAATTATACATACAAGTATTATCACGATCAGCCGCTGGTCCTGCGGTCATTAATGATCTCATACTTGGCATAACACTTAAATTAAGTATTGCTTCCGTAATTTCTTCAATCAACTCTAGCGTAATAGGATCATTTGACTTAATTCTAGGTCTAACTACATTATCTATGTATCTATCTACGGTTTCAGTCCAAGTTTCTCTACGTTTTTCTTCAGGTAGCCAACGAGCATAACGGCTAGTTGCGATAAAAGTTTGATAGTCTGTTGGAAGTAAATTTTTATTCATTTTTGGTCTCCACTAAGTCCTGTAATGTTGGTTTTTTATAGTTTGGACCCTTTAAAACTTTACCGTTAGGGTCTTTGATAGGCTTACCGTCAATGCCTAGTTTGCTCATGTTTGATTTGTGAACCCTACGCACGGCTTCGTCCAAATCCCAACCATAAGTAGCTGCATAGCCATAAACTACGTAGGCAATGTCAGCTAATTCTTTGAGGGCGTTTTCAGGTGCATCACCTTTCAAACATTCTTCCTCAAATTCTTCAAATTCTTCTCTTATAAAATTAAAACGTAATTCTTCTAGTTTAAAACTGCCCAACCATCTTTGATTTATAGGTTGACCCATAGCTTTAGCAAATTGAGTTACCATCTGAAGAGGAGAGCTTTTATCTATGTGATCTAACCAATCTGGCTCCATATCATGTAAACCAACTTGATTTAATGGCTCTGCTAAAGATGCCACCGCATCAATATCTTCTTTGGTAATCATCCCTAGCTCCTCTCAAAATCTTTAAGAAGGCGGTTTAAATACCACTGAGCTTTTTTTAAGTCTTCCGCACCATTTTTATAAGGAAATCTCCAAAGGTATTTAAAGGAGTTTTGCCAACAATAGGCTTGGTGGGCGGTGAGTACTTCATTAGCACTTTCTGCCATTGCAGACATTGCATCGATGCACTCTATTGAAGATTTATTATAGTGTGGTGGTTTATTAACTAAATCCGTTTCGTAATCGCCTTTAAAAGTATCATTTTCCATTTTTATTCCTTTTTTAATGAAATTTCTTTGTTTTAAATTCTAAAATTTTAGCAGTATCATTGTTCCTAACGGCTTCTTCAAATTCTTTGTCAGGTTCAAATTGTATTTCAGTATCGTTGCTCTCTATAATGTCTCTTAAAATGGTAACTTCTCGTAATAGAGATCCCATATGTGCAAATGAATTAAGTTCAGTTCTTAATTTTGCATTTAAGCCAGCAATAACATCAGCGTAGAACGTAAATTGTTCTTCTGTCATTGTGGTGCTTAAATTATGATTAACATCAATATCATAATGATCTGTATCTTGATCTATAGAGATGCGAAAATTTATAATGTTTTTACGTGATTTCATAATGTGCCTTTACTAACTAATTTGAAAAAATGTTCCGCATCTACAACCGCTAAAGGCTTCTGTCGATCCGCTTTAATTATTGCCAATGGCTCAGACCCTTCAGGGCAATTTTCCGTAGCCTGATTAATTATTTTATAGATAGAAAAATTCTTGTGTGATTTACATTCAATTGAATAATTAAATAGGTGTCTGGCGGTAGGACTAAGCTGAATATCCTCACCACCAGCACCCATCGAAGTGCTTCTAACATCATCAGGGAGTAGTTTTTTAGGATAGAGAGCGAGAATATGGTCTCTAACCCATTGTTGATGTTTTCTGCCCTTCGCTTTAGCACTAGATGATTTCATAGCCACTTAGGTAATTCCAAGACACTATAATCACCCCAGCCAGTGCTAAAATCTTCCTTCTCGTTTGCCACGGCTATAGTAGCTAATACCCTGTGCATACGCTCTGTAGCGTTCTCTAGTAACTCAGGGCTAACTAAATGCAGATGGCTAATATAGGGAGCCGATTTTTCGACAGCGATAAACGTAAATCTATCTACATCAATTTCGGCTAAATTACATACGTAAATATAAAACGCAGATTGTAAATCATACGAATATTTCCAACACTCTTTAGCAAATCCTGATGGGCTTGCATCTTGAGTAGTTTTAACATCAAAGACAGCGTTTTCAGACAAAATATATAAATCTGGACGAGTTTTTAATATCAATCCAGTTCTAGGACACTCTGCAAAAATGCTAACTTCGTTTTGTCTATTTTTATGACGTAAAACTTTCTTACAAGCTTTATTTTTTAAAGTTTCTTTCGCCATACGATGGGCTACGTGATACTCAACCTCAGTCAATAAAACTTGATCAGGTTTAAGTGACTCTTCCATCTCCTTAAATGCTTTTGAGTTTCGGGTCTTTGGACCTTTAACAACTAAATTGCGGTGTTCCTCTAGGAGAAGTGCGTGAACACCCGACCCTAGAGAAAACGCAGAAGTTTGAACTCTTTTCTCACCTTTCCAGTGAGCTATAGACTTCTTGTAAACTTTTTTTACCGCAGATGAGGAAATACCACTTTGTTTATGGTATTCTTCAACAGGCATATTTTTAATAATGCCCATTTATCCAACATCTTCATCAAGAGTTTCCACCGCATCTAAAATTCTAGCAGCTTCTTGCTCCTCTTCTGTCTGTGTAGATGCTAATTTAAAGGCTTCATCAATTCGTTTATTTTCTGAAGTAACCAAACCACTTACGTGAGCTAAACTATCATAGGTAAGTTGGTCCATTGGAATCGGATTCCCAAATTGAGGACTAAAACGCATTACGTAGTATACTGCGCCTTTGTCAGTCTTCATCTTTTCAGCCTTGAGAACATTTTCAAAATCCCAAAGGTTCATCCCATTCGGCATTCTCTTAACAACATCATGCCAAAATGGTCCGTAGTTCCTTCGCTTTAAAGAAAGTACACAAGGTTCATTCTCTAAAGTTATTTCTTTTCCTTGAGCCGTTTTACCTACGTAACTTACTAATCCACGAATAATACGATACCTGTCTCTACCTTCATATTGCTTACGTTCCTCAGGTGTCATATTTTTGGATTGTTCATAAGTAGGCATACCGCACATAAAACCACCTAATTGATCCCGTGCTTCTTCTCTCTGATTTTTAATCAAAAGAGATTTGTTTATCAGTCCATTATCCCCCCAATGCTGATACTGGATATGATTACTAAAAGCCCTTAGCTTTACGCCTTCCTTTGCATAAACACGATCTTCAGCCGTATTTAAAAAGAACGCACCTAATGGAATTTGATTACCGTTAGCGTCTTCGCCATTTGAATTAATTTTTAACGAGGGGATGCTTGGCCCCTTCGTGCCAGAGGACGCACCTAATTGTGCGCTTATCTCTTCTAATGATAAGCCAGTTTCTTTAATTGCTAGTTCAGTCATAACTTTCCTTTTTTTAAAATGAGTTTTCATTATACACTAGTTAGGTGTTCTATTCAACCATATTCTTGTTGCTCTAACCAGTTTTTTCCTCTACTAATTTCAATTTCTAGAGGTACAACAAGAGAGTATCCAAAGCGTTCTTTTGCTTCATCTCCTACTTTTGTCATTGCTTGCGTAAGTATTGCCTTTACTTCCTCAACTTCATCTGGATGAGTATCAACAACAATACTATCGTGTACTGTAAGTATAAGTTTTGATTGCATATTTTTTTGTTTAAATAAACGATAAGCCCTAATGCAAGCTAATTGAACTAAATCTGCACTAAAGCCTTGTACTGGATAATTTAGTATTTGAGTAGCAAAACTTACGCGATTATTCCTAGTTCTGACAACATTAGGCCAGTAATATTGTCTTCCACTAGGTGTTTCTACAGTTCCATTCTTGAGTGTTCCATTCATTAAAGACTGATGCCAACCGTATATACCTTCGTATATCTCATAAAACCTATCAAAATACGCTTTTATATGTGAAGGCTGACCAGCTCCAGTACCACCAAAGAGAGGTTGAAAGCTTGCCCATTTATGGTTTTGTCTCTCAGATTTACTAACTTCAGACTGTGGTTTACGTAGACAGATGCTTGCAGTTTGTCTGTGTATGTCTTTGCCTTCAATAATATCTGCAAGACCTTGACTATCTCTAGATAACTCACAAGCCGTTCTAAATTCTAATCCACTGTAATCCGACTCTAAAAGTAGACCATTTTCAAAACGGCTAACAAAGCACTTACGTACAGGAAATCCTCTTTTTGGTTGGTTCTGTAAGTTTAAGGACATACCACCGCCAGAAGAAAGTCTGCCAGTAGAAGCTTTACACTGATGAAAGCTTGCGTGAAGAAATCCGCTTGCTCTAGTACCCCTCTTTATACCAGCAACAAAACTATCTAGGTAAACAGATATTGCGCTCAAGCGAGATAACTTAGTCAAGAACTCTTTAGCTACTTCGTTGTTTTTACGCTCTGCTTGTTGAATTAAAAGCTTAATGGTTTCCTTGTCTGTTTTAAAACCATTGATACTAGCATCGTAAGGAGAGCTTGGAGACAATCTTAATCCAGCTACAACACCATTAGATACGTAAATAGCACCCTTTCCATTACAGGTTTTGCACTTGGTTCTATTTTTATAAGGACCACCTTGAACCCTATACTTTTTACCATTTTTAATTTTAGTAATTTGTTTAAACTTCTGAATAGACCCAAGGCCATCACAGCATTGACAACGAGAAGCAACTGTCTTGTGAACTACTTTAGTCGTAGCCCTTACAGCGTCTACAAATTGATTTGATTTCATATATGGCGGTCTAAGAGATTTACCTGCTTCATTAGTGCCTATGTTGAATGTCTTTTGGTGAACATCTCTGTCAATAACCTCACGCGAATAAACTACCTTAGTCATATCTGCGCCACTATTTAAGTTAATAGGCGTATCACCCATTACTTGTTCAACTAACTCTGTTAAACGTCTTTCAAGCTCAATCTTTTCAGCTTCAAACTCTTTCTCAACAATCTCTAAAGCATCCATATCAATCTTAACGCCGTTCATTTCTATCTCACATAGAAACAAAAGCATTTCATTCATAAAAGGGATTACTTTTTTAAGACTAATATTATGCTCACGCTCTAGAATATCCTGTTGCGCGAGAAACAATTCTCCACAGGCTTTTACGTCAGCTTCTGCATATTCAATAACTACGTTGAGAGGCATTTCACTAAAGTCAGTGCCTTCTTTAAACATCTCATCAACAAGGTCTGATTTTTTAATGCTTTTAGTTTTACGTCTGATTGCACTTTCCTTTAAGCTCAACAATCTACGTTGACCTTTTGCTAAAAGATACTCACAAATCATAGTATCGTAGACAACTGGTGGGAGCGCGAAGCCCATTTCCATCAACCACTCAGCATCAAACTTAACATTATGACAAATCAAACCATCTGCTTCAGCCAAATGGCTTTTAAGCCTAGATATTCCATCAGGAACTCTACACTCTTTATGAAAAAATATATCAAAATGAACTTTGTCTACTGTTTCCGTAGATAGCCAACCATAATGTGCGGAAACACATTTATTATTTGGGTTCTTAGGGCTATTATCTATACGACCATCGATACGCTCTACTGTCGTTTCTAAATCCAATACTAACCACTTCATTTTAAACCTCGTACCTTGAGGTCTTTTGATTAAGTGAACAAATAATAGTACCGTGCCATCCTGAGATCTTATTCTTCATTACGGTTATCCAACGAGTAGGATCGTCAGGCATCTCAGCGTCATTCATACGACCAATGCCCAACATAATATCACTCTCAGCCGCTTTACCTAGCTTCGACCCTTCCATCATTGACATTGTAATTCTGGTCTTACCCTCAGCTTCTGCACTTGCTTGCGAAAGACCTAAGATTGCACAATTAAACTTCTTAGCCGCTTCTCTCAGTCGATAGTACAATTCACGTAAACGCTCATGGCCTGAATTGAATTTATCTACGAGAGCAACTTTATCAGCCATATCAACAATAACTAAATCTGGCTGTTGTTTATCTAAGTAAGCTTCTAAAGTTTGGATATCCCAACCTTGAGCATCGACAAATATTAATCGGTCTTTAATACCTAAGTATCTTGCGGAAGCACTCTGAGGATCAAATTCGATCTCCTCTACTGTCATACCAGTATGAGCTTGTATTGCGCGAAGCTTTGTTCTTTTACCTATTTCTTCATTAGCTATGTAACAAACTTTAGCACCTTGTTGGCAAAATCCTGATGGACCAGCACAAAGACTTATAGCAAAGGCCGTTTTACCTACGTTACTATAAGCGGCTATAACTCCAAACTCACCTCTACCAATGCCGTACACTTCCTTTGATAACGTATCCAAGTTAAACTTAAATCTGTTATCATTTGATACAGTAGCTAACAGTTCGTAAATATCGTCAGTTACTGGTTCACCAAAATCGTCTGGTAAATAGCCATTAGATACGCGAGTAAGTAAATTATTGAGTGTATCCATTGCTGAGGTATCGCCCTCAGACATTTTTATGCCAAGGTTAGCAATATCTAACCCAATATGTTGTCTCCAAAGATTTTCTATAACTTCTTCAGCTACAGCATCATCAATATCCTCAGACTCAGCGACTGAGTTCATTACATCCTGTATTTCTACAGACCAAGATCCAGTAGATGTAGGATTTTTTGCCTTCCAATAAGCAAACAATTCTAATGGAGTAATATCTTTTTCAAATTTTTCGTGCATCGAAACAATAGTTTCAAACACTTCTTTTCTACTATCTTCAAATAGTGATTTTCTTAATTTTGCCTTATTCTCTTTATAAAAAGAGTTACGAAGACAACTCTTCAACAATGATTGGTCCATTTATTTCTTTCAAATTATTAACATTTAATAAGTTGCTATAAAACACCAACTAATAATAAAAATCAAGCAAAAAAAAAGCCCCACTAAAAGTGAGGCTCTTTCTTTAGTTATTTACGTTATTTAGTTAGCTCTAAACTTCATTTTGCTTAGATCAACTGCGCCAGGTTCTCCCCGTCTTTCACGTAACTCACATTGATAGTGAACTACTCTAGGATTATTTTTTACGTACTCTTTGATAAGATTTTCTAGTGCTTCTTCTTCTTTAGCGGCTTCTCTAAATCCACCGTCTATTTCAAGATCAATGATTGCTATTCCTCTAGCTTTCATAACCATTCCTTTGAGTTTAGAGTCGGTACTGGTTAGCTTCGACTGTTGTTTAAAATATATGTTTTCGGGTTTTACCTATAAAGATATTGCTCTCAGCTCACTTCGACCAGTCTGTGTAAACCTATCGTCTTACACTTTCGATGTTTGACCCTATGCCAAAACTCGTTAATGGGTGGTCCTTTGGGTGGATTAATATATCCTTCGCCCCACACTAATCCTTCACAATTACGAAAATTAGTAAACATTCAATACCTTTATTAATTGGTCCTTAGATAGCTCTTTTAAGTCCTTAGCTAAAAGTCTAAGCTTAATTGATCTATCAACATTTCTTAATTGGTTTATTGCTTTAGTACTTGCATCCTTGTCAAGACATAAAATTCTCATTTTATAAACTTTAGTAGCTTTATGTATCTTTTGTGTAATATTCGTACCAAGCAAGGCAACACCTACGTAATTATTTAATCGACTGACACTACAAGCAGATGGTATATCCTCAACATATACACAAGTCTCCCCTTTACCTATTTGAACTCCTGTATCAATAGTACCGTAAGTAATCCACTTGGGTCCGTATGATTTAAGTGATCGTCCAACAGCACCATTATCTGCGTAGAAAAGTACCCTGTCTTCACTTGGAGCATATCTTACTTTGATGTACCCCTTCTCATATGCTTCTAAACTATTTACGTTAACAAGATAGTCTAATGCTTCTTGGTGGTTATCTACGGAAGTAGTTATCTCAGGAATTGGCTTTGGATCTCTAGTTTTCTTTTGAACTGTATCCGCGAGATAATTCTTAACAGCTTTTAAGTTACGTTTACCTGAGTAGATACCTTTGGCATTACAGGAAGCTCTATAACAATACCATTTTAGTTGACCATCCAGTTTAGAAACAGCCAATTTCTTTAGTCCACCACAGAAAGGACACTGAATAACTATAGTGTCTCCCTCTTTAATAGGTATTGCTTCTACAATTTCTAGTTGTTCTAAATAGGTCATGGTCTCATAGTCGTTGGCTATATCTGCCCCTGTCGGAACAGACGTAAGTCTAATAAGTAAATGTCATAAGTCAACAATTATTTAAGTGCTTTTAAAAACAATTTGTGTTAACAGGTATTCTGCGATTAGTTGCGTAAGTCATTGATTTTAAAAGAGTCAGACTAATCAATTGGTCGTAGGTTCGATCCCTACCGCCGGAGCCAAACTCTTTAAAATCAATAACTTAACGCATATTTTTATTAAAAATGGCATAGCAGATTACGTTGTGGCAGTCTGCCATTTCTGCCACTTTCTATCACAAAAAATCAAAGCAAACCTCTTTTCATGTTTGCGTTGGTAGATTCGATCTCACCAGCAACTGCGTAAACAACTAACATATTGGGGTTTTTATGCCCTGTAAGAGCCATTAACTCCCTGTCAGTACAACCTGAGCGCGAGGCATGAGTTGCTCCTGTCCTACGTAGATCAGCCATCCATATAGAAGAATACTTTTGGCTACCATCTCGGTTACGCTGACCGTGGAGAGGAACTTTTGGCAGTCCATACCCATCCGCGAGCTTGCGAAACAACTTGTTGCATCTGTCTTGCGTATAGGGTTTGCCCGTATTTTCATAAGCAAAGATATAGTCATCTATGTTACGCTTCTTATGTAGAGACATACGCTTCTGTACTGCATTAGTTACCTTGATAGACATATGTTTACCCGTCTTTTGCTGTATGAAGTTACTTACGCCAGTAACACCGTCTATGTTGGACCACTTCATAGTCCGTACATCTACAGGCCGTTGGCAGAACTCATAGCACATTGTAAGCATCGTACCCATCGAAGGATAACCCTCATCATCGCAATACTTAATCATACCCTTGAGTTGATCTATCTCCCACAAAACTTGTCTATCTGGTAGCTTTGGCATCTTGACCAAAGAGAAAGGATTAAATTTTACTTTCCCTGAGCGAAGACCCTCATTCCAGACTAGCTTTAGTACTCGAAAAGTATGGTTAGCTTTATGTGTTGAGACCGAATCTTCTATGTGTAACCAAAGAGATTGAGCATAGTTGTAGTCTACGTTTGACACATTCATTTTGCAAAACGGTGTGTTAGTTATGTAAACAGGAAGTACGTGCCTTATGTGATCACTGTAAGAACGTCTAGTAGTCTCCTTCTTAATGTTTACGTAGGACATAGATTTCTTGTAATCATTAATCAGTGCTTCAACTGATCGATCATCTACGTAAACATCTTCGTGATTACCGCACTTCCAAAGTTCAAACTTACGTTTGATCTCATAACCTCTGGCATTGGCTTCTGAACTAGATGTGTAAGTCTCTCTCTCTAGCTCAGGGAATGCCCTCTTTACTTCAGTGGTAGGTCTAATGTCATAGACCCTTACACTGCCCCTCATACGAGGTCTTACGTAGGGAGCTTTAGGCATCATCTTTTGCCTTTGTACGAAATCGCTGATAAAACGCTTGTTTCTTTTGATTACTTAACTCTTTCATATTAAGATCATTTATAAATCTAGCTATCTTATCTACTTGCTCCTCATCTATGTTAGTAAGAGTAATCTTGTAGTGCGTTGGTACAGTTTTTAAATCTCCTATTGTACCTTCAGTTTGACCCTCTGGTAATCGTGGGCCGTATTGATCTATTGTAGTGCGTGATTGTATCATATTTGTTTTCCTTTATTCGTTTTAAAGCGCACTCAGCGCAGAAAAAGTATGTATCATTTTCTTTGATGGTCGCTTTGTTTTTACACTTGTGGGTGTCACAAGGTGGTAAATTGCGATGGGTCTTATCTACGTAATCAAGCATTACGAGATGCCCACTCAGCATATTCCTTACCTTGTGCATATTCCCATACTTCAACAAACCTCTTTAGCCAGTTTCTTTGGCAAGAGGTTAGGTTTGGGTTAGCAAACAGTTCTTCGTCTGCACTCGCCAATGGTTGGAGCTTTTCTTTATCGCCCCAACGATTGTAGATATCGGTTAACGTATCTAGTTTAACCATTCTTTTGGTCCTTTCTTTTGTAGAGGTTTTGATATTTAGGATCATAGGATTTACGATAGCGATTATATGGTCCTACTACTGGGCCAATATATTCATGGCTGTAGCAAATCCTCTTTTTCTCCAAGGTCCAGTGATGCCAACCTTTACCGTCACCGTGGGTAGATTTACTTCGGTCTTTAAGGTTAGTGACTGTCTTTCGCCACAAAGGTGAGTTCTGTCTGTACTCCCCCATACGTATGTGACTAGTCTTAGAGAAATATCGAAGACCCTGTTCGATATGGATGTCGGCTACAGCATCAGATAATCTTGTACCAATGCCTAAGCCTTGAAAGTCAGGTAGGCAGACAGTTCTACACTCCCTAAATTTCATCCTTGTATCGCCCTCATATAAAGGCGGTATGCGACCGGGCAATGCCATACTACTAGCAAAGCCAACGGTTTCACCGTTCCACTTAGCAAGAAAGCATCTTACTGCCGTAGGTAGTTTAGCTGTTAAATAGTGATGGTTTTTAAACAACTCCCATTTTTCTCTACAGCATCTATAAATTGAAAGCTCGACTGTGGGTCTGACCCATCGAACACGGCCTTGCCGAAGAGACCTCCTAGACACAAGTTGTTTTGTGTCAGTGTTATATACCCAATCAGGCTCAAGCCATTCGATAATGTCATTATGGCAAGATGCTAGTACAACATTCTTAATATCATTCTTACGTATATACTTGGCTATGGATGTAGAGCATGATTTAGCTACGTTCCTATTAACCACTGACGTAAACTCATCGACTACAGCCCCATCACCTAACTTACGTGCTAAGTCGGCTCTGAAGCCCTCACCATTGGATACGACATCTCTAGGCTTTGCCCACGTAGGTACTGAGTTCAAGCCTGTAGCTGACAGTCTATCGATTGCATCTGATTCATCTTTAAAGTGAGATGCTATAGAATAGTTTTCCTTCCAGACAGGTTTCTCTTCTTCACCAAACTGTTTAAGTATGGAAGATTTACCTGACCCTGATGAGCCAACTATTAATCCAATGTTAAACTCTAGTGGATTACCGTTGTCAAAGCTCATTAACTGGTCGTGTAAGTTAGGAACTTCAAACCTAGTTACGTAAACGTCTTGATCGTGATCTCTCCATAGGTCGAATAACTTGTAAATATTCTTGTCTATCGGAGTAGACCATACCTTACTTTCAAGTATTTTATTGTATGTTGTCATTATAAAATTTCTTTCTTTTAAAAATAAATTGTTAAAAATAATAACCATAATTAATTGGTCCTTTACTGTCTTAATAATTTGGTTTTAAACGCCCGCTAATTAAATGTCAAGAAAAAGTTAACAGGCCAAAAAAAAAGGTTGCCGAAGCAACCATAAATTTCCCTACGCGAAGAAGATTATATTTCACATACAGCTTCTCGTTGTTGTTAACGTAGTTAAGACTTTCCAACCAAATGTAGTGGGGTCGGGTTCGCTAGGCATGACTATCATTGTATTAAAGTTAGGTACGTAAACAACGCTATAGTCTTTATTATCGCGCTCTACTAATTCTGATGCCCATATAATGGCGTTTGATGCTTCTTCTAGGCATTGGTGATTATTTTTAGGCATTAAAACATCCAAACTGGTTCTGAGAAAAATTTCCCCACGCGAACCGTACCATACTTTATAGACATACATTTTTTGCAATAGCTAGTACAAAATCAAATAATAAACCAATTAATTAATGAATTTTTTTAGTGTGCTTAAAAAATAATCTAAATGACATTTTTAATTGCTTATTATTTACGTAAACAAAATATGTGATTTTTTTCTGTTTAATTAATTGTTTGATTAAACCACCTAATTAGTGTACTCTTCTGACAGGCACTTGGTTTGTGTCTACATTGTTAACGTAAATAGAAAGGACCAAAATATGCTAACAATTAATCAACTAGCTCAGATGGAAAATGTGACCCACAAAAGGAGAATGCCGAAAGACTTGGTATCTCTTTTAGATGCTAAATATTTTTCTAAGAGCAAAAACGCTTGGGTAAAAATCGGAGATTTATCACTTCCTCATTTTATTCGAGTTTTGAAGTCTCGTAAGATCGAGACCCAAAATGATCAAGAGTGATCAAATGGCTATTGCTCTTATATGGAAGTCTATCACTTTGGTTAGATTTCCTGAGCTTGTTTACGTAACCAACGAATTAATCAATCAACTAAAGAAAGGAGCCTAAAAATGGCTTTAGATTTTACAGCAATAGATAGAAATATCGAACTACCTAACGAACTTAATTTTGTACCTGAGTTTGAACCTTCCAAAATGAGAGACCATAAGTTTGTTATCAATCCTTTAAATGGTGAAGCAATGGGCCACGTATCCAGTGGCTTTAATTGCGCTCCGCATAAAGATTTCTTTGAAGGCGTTTGGGGCCAAATTACTGAGAATCTAGACGGGGCCGATGTTTCAGACGCAGAGGTCAGATTTCAAACTGCCCGTCATGGTGGGTTTGCTTTGATGGATGTTTGCTTTCCAAGTATTGAAGCAGATATTATCACCAGTTCAGGCCATAAGACTAGCTTACGTCAAAGAATAATAGCTTTGCACGGTGTAGACGGTAAACAAGGATCTAATACAACGCTTTTCGGGTCCATTGATACATTCTGTACTAACGGTCAAATCTCTGGCGAGTATTCTAAGATACGTAGAAAGAATAGCTCAGGATTTTCTCTAGAAGCTTTTATAAACGAACTACGTAGGGCAAAGAATGATTTTTACGCTGAGAGTGAAAGACTAAAAGTATTTGCTCAAACTGATCTTAAAGAAAAGACAGTACAGCAATTACTTGAGGATATTATTCCATCAGAACAGAAGCAAAAAAAGATGTATGAATTGTATATGTCCGAAGCTTCAGTAAGGGGCCACAATAAATATTCTTTAATGTCAGCGTTTACGAATTACGCTAGTTACGCAGATAGTAGAAACGGCTTCGAGCTTAGAAATACAGCTAACCAGTCTGAGACCAAAGCTTTGACAATGCTTAATCGTGAACTTGAAGTAAACAAGTGGATGAGCGACCAAAGATTTTTGGAAGTAGCCTAATGGCTAGCTTGTCAGCAAATTATTACAAGGGGCTTGAAAAACAGCCCCAATTTGTAACGGCAAAAAAGCGTTTAGTTTGCCTTCTACGTAAACAAGCAAAGTTAACTAGAGAAATTGAGCGTTTAAATAAAATTTTAAATAGAAAGGACCAATAAATGTATAGCTATGAAATTTATTATAAGAACTCTAAAGGCGTTGGATTATCGCCCAGACTAAAAACTATCAAAGCTTTAAAGGCTAGATACGCAGATAGTTTGAAGTGGTCCACGATTGTGAAATATGATGATATTTCTGAAATTGTAGTAATGAAGGGCCGTAAAATTCACGGGTATTATGACCGTGATTTTAAGCTTGATAAATCAAAGCCCGTCTTTGTTCACAATATGCTTTATGGTCTAGAACAATGAGACACTGGCTAGAAGATATACTTGGGGCTATTTGCTTGTTTGCTCTTATCTACGTACTTTTTATTATAGGTTTTTCGCTATGAACCCGTACAAAGATAATGAAATAGCAACGGCCCCTAGTTGGGAAGTATTAACTGACTATGGCACTTTTAACAGGCTGATACGTGTGGACCCAGAAAGTGCAGAAAAATACCGTGATCGTAGAAACAAGCTTTACATAGAATTATTAAGGCGTTTACGTGAATATGATTATATGGTTGAGGACACTTCTTAGATACGTATCTAATAAATAAAAACTTAAAAACGCTGTCTTTGGATGGCGTTTTTTTATGCCTAATACTAAAATTAGAGATACTCTGAGAAGCTCTAGGAAGCTCACTGACAGGCCAAATTCACTTTAGGTATTAATATAGCTAAATTTAAAACACCTACTCAGTGGGCTTTAAAATGGCGTACAGAGCATTTAACTATTTACATAACTAACTCAGAACAGGTCTAAAAAGCGTAAAATGACGAAACAAGTTTTTTTGTATTAGACTACCTGAGAATTAATACTGCCATTGTATGAGCTTTAAAATGGCTCTGAGGGGATTTCTGGAAATCATGCACAAAGTGACACTTCACTCTTTCATTTGGTGATCGTCAAATTACTAAAACTATTCACGTAAATAGATTATTAAAATTTTATGACTCTAAAATTATGGACCATTATTTACGCAAATAAAAATAGCAGATACTGCAATAATATTTTTTATAGAAATATTTTATGTCTTTATTTTTTAAGAACTTTTTAAAATGGACCTGTTAACTATTCAGTCTTAGAACCCAGAAAAACCCAAGAAAAACAACTAATTACGTAACTAATTTTTTTATTTTTTTAAAAATTTTTTACAGGGGGCATCTGCCACCCCCCCCTATACTAGATCCATATACAACCCTGACCAGAGATTGGAATTTTGCTATTGTAAACGGCCTTTAGCATTTTTCTAAAGAATTAATTCGTAAAGTTACTATATGTTGTAGTAAATTATTTGAAAAACACTCTGTAAAGTATTAGGTATTGCATTAGCTACATAAATAGTATATACTTACGTATATAGTTTTATTATTATTTTATTTATGGAATTAATTATGTCTGACAATTTTATAGAAGACGGTAAAATTATTGAAGGTGGATTATCTTTTCAGTTAGAACACGACCTTCAAATAATGGATGCTGTCAGTAGTGGGGGTATACTGTATGTGCAGTCTACCTTAGAAGTAGACGGATTTGATAAAATTATTGTTAACAAGCCTTTTTCTGAGATTACGCAATATATTCTTGATGATAGTGATGAAGATTACAGAGAATTATATACTATTGCTAATGAACTGGTCAGCGAGGCTGATAAGTTAAGGAGTTTGGCTCAGAGGATAGAAGACAGTGAACGTAATGTCGCTGATCTTTTTGATACTGACTATGCAGACCCAGCCTAACCTATTTGGTTGGACAGAAGAAGCTCCTGAAGACGTTGACTCTAAGGTTTGTATTAAGTGCGGTATTAATAAACCACTGTCGGAATACAGTATAGCCAATAACCAGTATCTAAGAACGTCTTGTAAAAAGTGTATGGCTTCTGATCAAAGGGTCCGTAAGAGATTGCATTCTAAAGTTGGAGTGCCACCAGACGATCATATCTGTCCTATATGCCAACAGTCTGCAAAAGAAGTAGCTGGGTACGGTGGTTTAAAAGCTGGGCCGTGGGTATTGGACCATTGCCACACGAATAATGTCTTTAGAGGTTGGCTTTGCCATAACTGCAATAGAGCATTGGGTCTGCTTAAAGATAATAAGGACAGACTACAAAGAGCAATAAATTATTTGGGAAGTTAGGTCGGGCCTACGACTAAAAGTAATATACTAGAGTAGGTATCTATATAGTGTTCCCCTTGGGAACAATTCATTATAGCACCTAAATAGCAAATCGTCAATTTATTTCCATAACTATTTACGTAATTAATTGCTTGACGTTCCACATAAAAAAGTGTTACAATGAAGGAGTAACTAAAAATGTCATTTAATCTGTACTATATTCGTGCAGCGATTAGAGAGCGTACTGGTCAAGTTCTGAAATTTGATAAGATACGCCAATTATTACTAGAAGAGGGTTTAATCTCCAAGAAAGAGTTGGAAGACAACCCCCTAGCAAAAGAGTTCGATGGATACGGTAGGTATTTTGCTACAGAAGATAACTCTGTGACAGTTCCTTATGATCCAAAGCGTTTTATCCCAGATTTATTAGAAGAGGAATTTGATAATGAAAGCTATTAAAGCAAAAGCAGGGGCTTCCTGTCCACCCGCAGGGAAGACTGCCAAAGTAAATATGTATGGCGGTGGAATGGCTATGAAGAAGAAAAAGCCAATGATGGGTCACGGGGGTATGGCTTATAAAAAGAAAAAATAACAATGTGGGTTATTGTTTTATTAATGATGCAATTTGGAGAACATCGAGTTGCGTCTAATCAAGTTGTTTATCCTACAGAAGATGCCTGTGAATTAGATCGGGCTACGATGATGATAAATTTGGAGATGTCTAAGCCTGAGCCTAACGCTGTAGCTTTAAGCAAGTGCGTGAAGCTTGAGCCAAAAGTTAGTTTATAATGTTTATAGGAGCAATACTGGTATGTGCTTCGATGTATAACGTATCAACGTGTGACGTTAGAATGTCTACACATAAGGCGTTTGAGAGCAGAGAAGAATGTGCCATAGAAATGAAAGCAGCAGCGCAATTTGCAGCTAAACATTTGGGGTTAGTATCTAGACCCTTCTGCTTTCCCACAAAGGAAAAACTCACTTAAAGCATTCTTAGGGGGAGTAGTATGCTTGCAGAGTCTTTGGCAGTAATTTCAGCTGCCAACGTAGCTATTGGACAGGTCAAGACCTTAATTGGTCATGGCTCAGATATTAGCAAAATGGGAAAACAGCTTGGGGATATTTTAACTGCTGAGGAAACATTAAAAGCCGAAGGGAACACTAAAAAAAGATCATTATTCTCAAGAGCAATGGGCAAGGACGCAAATTCTTTTCAGGAATTTTTAGAATTGGACAAATTACGAGAAGCTAGAAAAGAAATTGAGTCAATGATGAAAATATATGGAAGACCGGGCCTCTATAATGATTGGGTAAAATTTCAGGTCGAAGAACGTAAACGTAAGAAAAAAATAGCAGAGGAAAGAGCTAGAGCCAGAGCGCAACTTATGGAGATAATGCAATATTCTATAGCATTTTTAATAGTTGGCGGTTTTGCAATAGGACTTTTTTATTATGCTTATAGACTTCGTTACGGTTTGTAGTGGCCTATCGGTGGGCCAAGCCGAAGGTTCTCCGTAAACGGGGAAACAGATATTTTTTATACAGTGAAAAAGGCACAATAATAATTATTACAAGTTCCCGTGCGGTAATTGAGACAATCGTAGGTAATCAATCAATCCAGTGGGTTAATTATTAAATCGCAAAGGGCGCATTATGGAAGACAGGCTTAATCGTATGGAAGATAAGATCGATAAATTATCTGAAGCTGTACTTGCAATGGCTAGAATGGAAGAACGTATGATTACGGTTTTTAAACGTATGGAAAACTTTGATCACGCCCATAAAAAAATTGATGATCGTTTAGATGATTTTGAAAAACAAGCTATAGCCCGTGGTCAAAAAATAGCTTTTGCAGAAAGGTTTTTTTGGATGGTCTGTACTGGTGCAGTGGGATTAGCCTTTATCTACTTGAGGTAAACAATGAGTAGGGTCAGTAAAAAGGCTGAAAGAAAGTACGCTAACGGTACAACTTATAAAGATAGCAAAGGAAAAACGCATAAGCGTACTTCTGCAAAAGGTACAAAAAGGGCTGACGCTTATTGTGCAAGATCAAGCGGTCAAAAACAGACTGAAAAAGTAAGGGTAAGACGTAAAGCTTGGGGATGTAGAGGTAAAAAATCTGTTCGTAAAAAAAGGAAATCTTAATGTCATTGGTTAAAAATATAAACAAGCGCAAAAAAGCTGGAACATCACGTTCTAAGAAGAACACAACCATAAGCGATAAAGCATACAAAGATATGCAAGCTGGTTGGCCTAAGAAGAAGAAAAAGAAATGACGGAAAAACGTGAACTAACAGAGAAGCAAACCCTCTTTCTAGAAGCTCTAATGTCAGAAGAATGCAAGGGCAATATTAAAAAAGCTATGGGTGTTGCTGGGTATGCTGAGAATACGTCCAGTACTGTAGTTGTTTCTGCCCTGAAAGATGAGATTAACGAAAGAGCGTCTATGGTGATGGCTATGAACGCTCCTAAAGCTGCTTGGGGGATGGTAGAGGTGTTAGATGATCCAGGTTCAATGGGAGCAAGAAACGCAATAGCAGCGGCTTCACAAATACTGGACCGAACAGGTTTAGTCAAAAAAGAACAGATTGAAGTAAAGAATACAGGCGAAGCAATGTTTATATTGCCACCGAAGAGTGAAGATTGAGCATTTGGTTAGATAGAAAGAGACCAAACAAAACTGCTAAGATCCCATATGCCTACAAGGAGTCAGATCACGATCCTCTTGTTTTAGTGGCTGATGAACAGAAGGCATCTTTAGTAGAAGAAGCTTTGGATTATTTAGATGGTGGACACTCTAGCCGTAAAACTGCGGAGTGGCTGACTTCTAAAACTGGCGACAAGATTACCCATCAAGGTCTTATTCATATTTGGAGATCTAGACGGGGAAAGGACAGTGAAAAACCATCAAAACGGCTAAAGGAACTAGCTAAGGAAAATCGCAAGCGTAAGCCAAAAACTGTTGAGGAAAAGAAGCTTGCCTCAGCTAAACGGCGACAGACTGATGCAAAAAGAAGGTTAACTTTAGCTAAAAAGAAGCTTGATGAATTAAGGCCCACTGAAGAACTAGATACAGCCAATTTAGATTTTTCAGTTATAGAGAGCGAGAAGAAAAAAAAGGAAGTAGTCTTTGCGCCGAATAAAGGTCCACAGACTGAGTTTCTAGCAGCGTCTGAAAGAGAAGTTCTCTATGGCGGTGCGGCAGGTGGGGGAAAATCATATGGGCTTCTAGCAGACCCTATGAGGTATTTTTCAAATCCTAATTTTAATGGTTTGATATTAAGGCGTACTAACGATGAGCTTCGTGAACTTATTTGGAAAAGCCAAGAACTTTATCCTAAAGCCTTTAAAGGTTGTAGGTGGGCTGAAAAAAAGTCTCAATGGACTTTTCCATCTGGTGCAAAGATGTGGCTCACGTATTTGGAAAGAGATCAAGACGTTTTACGTTACCAAGGTCAAGCGTTCTCGTATGTAGCATTCGATGAGCTTACGCAATACGCAACGCCGTTTGCTTGGAATTATATGAGATCAAGACTTCGTACTACGGACCCTGATCTACCGATTTACATGAGAGCTACTACTAATCCGGGCGGTAGTGGTCATGGTTGGGTTAAAAGAATGTTTATAGACCCTTCGCCCCCTAACAAGAAGTTTGTGGCTAAGGATATAGAGACAGGAAAAGACTTGGTTTACCCAGAAAGCCACGAAAAATCTGGGGAGCCACTTTTTTACAGGCGATTTATACCAGCCAGTTTAAAAGATAACCCGTATCTTATGGAAGGTGGGCAGTACGAAGCCAACCTACTCTCTCTACCTGAGATGCAACGTAGACAATTATTAGAGGGAGATTGGGCGGTTGCAGATGGTGCTGCATTTTCTGAATTTAGACAAGATACACACGTTATTGAACCCTACGAGATTCCTACCGATTGGAGGCGTTTTCGGTCCTGTGACTTTGGATATAGTTCTTTTAGTGCTGTTCACTGGTTTGCAATTGATCCCAGTTATAACACACTGATTAATTACAGGGAATTATACCTTTCTCAACATACAGGAAGAGACTTAGCTAAAGCTGTTTTACAAGCTGAAGGCTCAGAAAGAATAGATTACGGGGTATTAGACAGTAGTTGTTGGCATAACAGAGGGCAAATAGGCCCATCTATTGCCGAAGAAATGATAGCAATGGGCTGTAGGTGGAGACCAAGCGATAGAACGAATGGCGCACGTATAGCAGGTAAGAACAGATTACACGAAGTTTTAAAAGTTAACGAAGATACAGGACTTCCGGGAATACAATTTTTTAATACTTGTCGGCAAATTATAGCAGATCTGCCCGTTATTCCAAATGATCCAAGAGGAACAGAAGATATCGATCCAAAATACACTTCTGATCATGCTTACGACAGCGTGAGATACGCTGTTATGAGTAGACCAAAGGCGTTTAGCCCCTTCGATATGGGTAAAGGCGTTCCACAACAGAGTTGGCAACCAGCTGACGCAATTTTCGGGTACTAAAATATGGCATTAATGGATAAACCAATACCAGAGGACGCTACAGATACAACAAAAGCCGTGCCACTAGAAGAAGATGGTAACGTAGAAGAAGAAAATATTAACTATTCGGGTGCAGTAGCCTTTGTAAAGAACCAATACACTCGTTCAAAAAACGCAAGATACTCTGATGAAGAGCGTTGGTTGGATTCTTATCGTAATTATAGAGGATTATATTCAAGTGAAGTCCAATTTACGGATGCAGAAAAGTCAAAAGCCTTCATAAAAGTTACAAAAACCAAAGTTTTAGCAGCTTATGCTCAAGTTGTGGACGTTTTATTCGCTGGTAGCAAGTTTCCTGTAGGAATTGAAGCCCGACAGTTCCCAAATAACGTAGCAGACGCAGTTTCTTACGATCCAAATGAGCTTTCTACAGAAAATGTTAAAGAAAAGGTCAATGTAGACTACGAAGTACCTAATTCTATTGCTCGACCCGACATAGCTAAAGATTTAGGGCTTTTTAAAGAAAAATTAGAGCCAATTAAAGACGATTTACAGCTAGGAGCTTCTACTGTTCCTAATTCTATCACGTTTGAGCCAGCAAAAAGGGCTGCTCAGAAGATGGAAAAGCGAATGCACGACCAATTGGATGAAACTGATGCTCCTAAACACCTAAGATCTGTAGCTTTTGAGACTTGTTTGTTTGGAACAGGTGTATTTAAGGGTCCGTTTGCTCAAGATAAAGAATATCCACGTTGGGATGAAGAAGGTAACTACGATCCTCTTTTTGAAACAATTCCTAAAATGGAATATGTTTCTATTTGGGATTTTTACCCAGATCCAGACGCAAGAAATATGTCTGAAGCAGAATTTAGCATCCAAAGGCATAGGTTAAACCGTACTCAAATGAGAGCGTTGAAAAACGCCCCCACTTTCGTGAAGAAAGCATAGAATTAGCGTTAGATATGGGTGCAAGTTATCAGCGCGAATATTGGGAAGACGCATTAGAAGATGACTCTACATCTTCATCTATGGATAGATACGAAGTTCTAGAATATTGGGGTATTTTAGATTCAGAGTTAGCTGAGGAAGCTGACATCGATATTCCAAAGGATTTAGAAGACCAAGATCAAATACAGGTCAATATTTGGGTATGTAACAACCAAATACTTAGACTTGTTCTGAACCCTTTTACTCCTACCCGTATACCGTACCTCTCTGTACCGTATGAACTAAATCCATATAGCTTTTTTGGAATTGGTGTTGCTGAAAATATGACAGACACACAATTACTGATGAATGGCTTTATGCGTATGGCTGTAGATAATGGAGCTTTGTCTGGTAACTTATTGATAGAAGTAGATGAAACTAATTTAGTACCGGGTCAAGATATGTCGGTTTATCCGGGCAAAGTTTTCCGTAGACAGGCAGGCGCACCGGGCCAAGCAATCTTTGGAACTAAATTTCCTAATGTATCGCAAGAGCTTTTACTAATGTTTGATAAAAGCAGACAACTTGCAGACGAAGCTACAGGTATTCCCTCATACAGTCACGGTAGCGGAGCCGTTGGCGGTGTAGGTAGAACAGCCAGTGGTATGTCGATGTTAATGGGAGCAGCGGCACAAAACATTAAAGCTGTTGTTAGGAACATAGACGATTATTTACTTGGTCCTCTAGGTAAAGCACTTTTTGCTTTTAATATGCAGTTTAACTTCGACAAAGAATTTATTGGCGACTTAGAGGTAAAAGCTAGAGGTACTGAAAGCTTAATGCGAAATGAAGTACGTAGCCAACGATTATTACAGTTTATGCAAATGACTGCTAATCCTCAGATGGCTCCATTTGTTAAATACGATTACATCCTAAGAGAATTGTCTGCGTCTATGGATTTGGATGAAGACAAGATACTCAATGATCCAAGAGAAGCTGCTATTCAACAAAAGATGATGGCTGAAATACAAGCCCTCATGCCACAACAACCACCGCAACAACAACAACCCCAAGGACCACCATCACCGCAAGATCCTACAGGTAATGGCAATGGAAATATTGCTCCCGGTCAAGCTCCAGAGCCAGATGCAGAAGGATTTACTGGAAGTGGCGGTGGAGCAAACGGCGGTAATGCACCTCAACCACAACAAGGGCCACCACAGCCCCCAATGCAATAGGAGTTATAATGGGTAAATATCCAGTGCCGTGTCCAAACTGTGAAACAAGGGCAGAATGTAGAAAAACAGGAACTTGTAAAAAAGAATAATGAACAAAGAATTATATCGGTCTTTGCTTCCTTTAGTTAACGACAAAAATCATTTTGAAATTATTCAAGAATACGCTGAAGCAAGAATAAAGTTATTACACAGTCTTTTAGAAACAACAAAAGACCACCATCGAATTTTAGAAATCCAAGGTGCAATCGTTGAGTTAAGACGATTTGCTACTCTTCGTGATGAAGTCATTAAAGGAGCCGAATAGTGGGAATATACGACTTTATGTTTGGCGATAAAACTGAAGACGATCTTGAAGCCACTGAAAAAGGAATGGGTTACGGTGAGCTTATTTTAGACAATATTATTGGTCTTGATAATCAGTATGATAGCTTTGGTGAAAAACTAGGCCGACAAATTAACGAAGACGAAATAGGTTTTCTTAAAGATACCGCTAAGGGAATGTACGAAGGTGCAAAGGAATTTGTAAGCGCACCAATTGAAACAACAAAGCAAATCGTTTCTGACGTAGCAACTGGTACAAAAGATCTATTTACGAAAAGCCTTGATGAACGTCTTATGGAAATGTTTGGCGTAACTCAGGATGATGCAACGGCAGAACAAATAAACCAAGCAAGAGAAAGCAGACTTGGGGATGCTATGATTGCATCTTCGTTAGTACCAGCCGTTGGTGTAGCTACTGTAGGAACAAAAACTTTATCAAGTGCAATACCAGAAATTGAAATTGATACAAATACTTTAGGAAGTAATCTAGGAAATATAAAATTTAAAAAAAATAAAATAGATGATTCTGAATTAAATGATGAAACTACAGATACTTTGAATGAAGAGTTAATGTCTGTAGAAGCTTATAAACAAGCTAATATGGGTAACAACGGCGCACCGCCTATTAATACCGTAAAAGGATATAAATTATTTAGAATTAATAGAGATACTGGTGAATTATTTCCTCTCTACGTAGATGCCGATACACCAATACCTCAAGGGGAATGGGTGGATGCTATCGCAGGCGAATTAGTCGATGGTAAAGTTAAATCTTCTATTGGTAAATTAGCATATAGACCCGGATTTCATTCGGCTCAACTTCCTTGGGTTAATCATATTGGAACAAAGCATCCTATCTCAAAAGAAACATTTGATCGCTTAAAGGCTGAGGGTGCTAACAACTTACTGGTAGAGAATAAAAAGTCTGGAACAAAATACTACGAGAGGTTGCGTGACGATGATACGGTTTGGGCTGAAGTTGAACATCCAAACGATGTTGATTGGCAATCAGTAGCTAACGCAAGAGCTAGAATTAAAAAAGATGGTACTCCTGAAGCTAAGTCGGCTCATATAACAGATCAAATACCCGTTGGCGGTCATTACTTATACAATACAAAGTCTGGTAATCCTAATCAGTGGCTAATCGCTGGTTCTATGAAAATAAATAGAATACTGGATGATGCTGAAGTTGAAGCAATTAATAAAGATGCAGGTGTGCTTGGTTCTGATATGCCAAGAATACCCTACTCTGAAAAAGTATCTGCTACCGTAGCTACACAAACTGACGAAATGTTAGATGATGGTCGAGTAGTTGGTTCCGACCCTAACTTTGGTCCTACTGGACGTATTTCTACAAGAGTTCCCACTAAAGGATCTGGTAAAAACGAACAAATTTTACCTGAAACATATTCTGGCGAATTAACTATTGGCAAAGAAGCTATGAAAGAAGGTGGAACGCTAGATAAGAATATGGAGTTCTTAGCTACCAGAAGAGATCAAGGACCAGAATACGCAGACTCAGGTAATGTTCCTTATTTTCCGGGTTTTAAAGCTTTAGAAAAATTAGACCCTGAAGCTAGGGCTGAATTTGTATCTGCGATGCAAAAACAAAACTTAAATTTTATTTTTGAAAAATTACCTAAAGAGTTTCAAGACAGATCAAAACTTTGGTATGTAGGCGCAAATAGAGTAGCAGAAGAATTAGCCAATAAATATGGAGTTCCCCGTCCTGCTATGTCGGGTGTTATAGCCGCTTTATCCCCACAGATGGATTGGTTTCAAAATGCGTCTTTAGCAGAAAGAGTAGCTAATGCTGCTATAAACAATCGTAATTTTCCTTGGTCATCTGAAATGACTTCTATGGCTGATAAATATGCTAGTTTTACTTCAGGTAAAAATAAACTGATATGGGAAACTATTAAAGGTAAAACCTACGCTGACTTAGAAACACCTACACAAAAAGCAATGTGGATTAGAGCTTATGATGAAGCTCATAGTCCTAAGACTTACAGGACACTTACACCTGAAGGTGATTTAGGAGAAATAAAATTAACAAATAAAGGTACCCCACAAAATATAGGTTGGGGGTCTTTTGGCGATATTGAAAAAGCGGTTAGAGCATTAGAAAGCAATGGGGATTTTAAAACAATTTCTGATGCAATGGGCGCAAAACATAAAGTTAGAAATTTCTTTAATAATATAGAAGTACCTTTTTCTGACTTTGGAGACATAACAATTGACACTCACGCTATAGCGGCAGGTCTAATGAGACCATTAGGTGGCAATGATTTGTTAACATCTCAAGGCTTAGGTCTTACAGGTGGATCAAGCGCACCAACTGGTGCGAAAGGTAATTACGGATTTATTGCAGACGATTATAGAGACATAGCGTCTGAAAGAGGATTTTTACCAAGAGAAACCCAATCAATAGTTTGGGAAGGTGTTAGGGCATTGTTTAACAATAAAAGCCCACAAGCAAAACGTAAAGTAAACGCAATTTGGACTGCATACGACAACGGTGACCTAACCCAAGAACAAGCCCTTAATTTAATTGAATCAGAGATGGGTGGCTTTGGAGATACTAAGGAAATACTTACTCCTAGCTCCAAAAGATCCATAGCTAAGGGTGGTTCAACAATGTTCGCTTCTGGGGGTTTAGTGCTTCAAGATAGTGAAGAACAAGGCTTTGCAACACCGTAAAGTCATAATTATTTTAGCATTGGTATTCTGTATGGACGCTATTACAAGGCATTACTATCAAAATATTGCTGACGGTAAAGCAATAGAAAATGAAGATGGTAGCCTTTCTACAGTAAAAACTGCCACAGTAGAAATGGATGGGATTACGTATCTAATTCCTACGGTTTGGGATGGTAAATTTCTTGAATTAGAAGAAGCTATTAAAAGATCATTAGACGAAGGCGTTTACGAAAGTTTTTATAAAGAAGAAGACGCACAAAAATTTGATAAAGAAATACATTTAGAATTTGACCCAGTTACAACGGCTGAAGAAGCACGGGAAAAATTAAAAGAAAAAGAAATGTCTGAAGGTGGCCTTCTAATGTATTCTGCAATGCCAGCTAAAAGACCAAATCCTCAAACAAATCTTACGTTAGAAGATCTTGAAAAAATTGAACGTGTTGTTTGGGCTGAAGCAAATACTGAGGGTGTTGAAGGACGGGATGCTGTAAGGGGCGTTATATTTAATAGGCTTCGTTCCGACAGATTTGGAAATACAATTGATGAAGTATTAGTAGGCAGTGAGTTTGAGCCTGTAAGCAAATACGGTAGCATAAAAAAAATACCTGTTCCAGAAGATCAATTACTTCGCGGAATGGAAGAAATGACTGATTATATTCAGTTAGGTGAAGATGCTTCCAAAGGTCGTACTTTTTTTCAAAATGAAAAGAAAACTAAGGCTAGAGGAACATACTACAAGGGAGCAAACCCATTAAAAATTGGCAATCATACTTTTTATGATGGCTACGAAAATCAAGAACCAGTGACTGATTTATTTGGCTCACACAATATTAACGTACTCAGTAATTATTTTATGGAAGATCAAGGCTTTGCATTAGGCGGTATAGCAACTGCCAGAAAAGGAATTACCACACCAGAGGGGGAAACAATGGCATCTAAAAAATTTCAACGTGACGATAAGAAGGCAGACACAAATAACGATGGGGAGCTTTCGGTACGAGAAAAAGAAATAGCGGATGCAGTACAAAAAAATGAAATAGTAGAAATGGCTCATGGCGGTATGGGTTATTCCGATTTTCCTTGTGGATGCTCAAGTGTTCAAGACTGTACGTGCGAAGACCAAGGAATTATGGGCTATGATGATGTAAGCGGTAATCCAGTACCTCTAGGCTCTTCTCCTGAAAATGTGCGTGATGATATAGATGCCAAGCTAAGTACGGACGAATACGTACTCCCAGCGCACGTAGTTAAGTGGCACGGCTTAAAACACATACAACAAATGCAGTCTGAGGCTGAGATGGGTCTCATGGCTATGAAAATGGATGGGCTAATTCAATATGCGGATACAGAAAATCAATCCAGTAGCGAAGGAGTTGAGGACTCCGAAGTATCGGATACAGATTATACCGAACAAGAAGAAGCCGAAGAGGAAATCGAAACATCCTCAGAAATTCCATCTGAAGAGATGGATATAGAGATCGCTACCGTAGAGGTAGATGATCAATTAGACGATACAGAGGACATCGAAGAGATAGAGCCTGTATTACAACCCCTACCCGGTCTGCTTAAAAAACAAAAAATAGCATTCATGGTATAATTGGATACCCGAATATTATCGGACCCATAAAGGAACTATTATGAAAAAACAAAAATATACTCGCGCTCCTGAGCCAGAAAATAATTTAACCTACAGCCAAGAAGTGGCACAACAGCAAGAGCCTGTTGAAAACTTAAATGCTGAAGAATTAAGTTATAAAAAACGCTATCAAGATATTCAGCGTCACATACAGAATATACGTGATCAAAAGGATAAAGAAATAGCTGACATTAAAGCACAGTTAGACTCTGCTACTCGCAAACAAATAAAATTTCCTAAAACTGATCAAGAAGTTGACGCTTGGAGTAAGAAGTATCCTGACGTTGCCAAGATTGTAGATACTATCGCTAGAAAAAGAGCTAATGAAGTTCTTGCCGAAGGTGAAAAACGTCTTGAGCAAGTCGAAAAGTTTGAAAAAAGTTTACATCGACAAAGTGCGGAGCAAGAACTTATGAAATTGCATCCTGACTTTGCACAAATAAGGCAAGATCGAAAGTTCCATGACTGGGTTGCATTACAACCTACGGCTTTGCAAGACAGTGTGTATAAAAATAATACTGATGCAAAATGGGCTGCTCGAACAATTGATCTATACAAAGCAGATACAGGTAAAAGGAAAACAAGTAAATCTGCTGCTCAAGCCGTTAATAAAGCATCTGCATCTACGCCACCTATGCAAAATAAAATTCAATTTTCTGAAAGTATGGTGCAAAAGATGTCGGATAAAGAATTTGAAAAAAATGAAGAAGCTATTACAGCGGCTATTCAGTCTGGCAATTTTGCTTACGACATTTCAGGTGCTGCACGTTAAAACCAATTAGTTACGCAATTAACTATTGCATTAATTAACTCAATGTGTTACAATGAAACCATTGAATTAACTGGGTACGGACACTTATTTAGTACACCCAAACCCTCCAGATAATAATACAAAGTCTACCAGTGCGTTTGGAACCGCTTTCAGCGACACTCTAATCAAGCTGACACTATTGTTTACTTGTCTGATCTAGCTACTTCTAGATGAGTTTTAGAAGTTTATTTTAAGCCATTTCAAATAAGGAGACTTTAATCATGGCATTTCCACAGGCATCAGGTTATACAAACCTGAACTCAGGTAACTTTTCACCAGTTATCTATTCCAAGAAGGTTCAAAAAGCCTTCAGAACCGCATCTGTTGTAGATGCAATAACAAACACTGATTACAGTGGCGAAATCGCTAATTTTGGCGATTCAGTGAAAATTATAAAAGAGCCAGACATCACAATCACCACATACGAGCGTGGTACTACGTTGGCTACTCAAGACCTCACTGACGCTGACTTCACAATGGTTGTTGATCAAGCAAATTACTTCCAATTTGCGATTGATGACATCGAAGAAGCTCACAGCCACGTATCATTTCAGGACTTAGCATCCGATAGAGCAGGTTACAAACTGCGTGATACTTTCGATGCAGAAGTACTTGGATATCTATCTGGTTGGAAAACACCTAGCTCATGGGCAAGGCGTTCTGCTTCTGGTGACGTGAATGGTACTAAAGCTAACAGTGGTGCGGATAATGACGAACTTCTACCAGATAACAAGTTAGACATCACCGACTTCGGTGGCTCTGACCTTGGTGTAGCTTCAGAAGTTACTTCTATTCCAGTTGCCGTAGGCGGTGGCTCAAGTGGTATTACTTCTCCATTGGCGATTATGAATAGCATCCAGAGGAGAATGGACCAAGCCAACGTAGACACTGACGGTAGGTGGATCGTTGTTGACCCAGTGTTTGCAGAAGTCTTAATGGACGAGTCGAGCAAGCTAATTAATAGCGACTTCGGTGGAGATGGCGAAATGAGAAACGGTAAATTACCGGGAACCATTCGCGGATTCTCAGTCTATAAGTCTAATAACCTTCCATACGAAGGCAACGGACCTGCAACAATTCTAAGTACAGGTTCTGAAACAAACTTCGGTGTTATCGTTGCTGGTCATGCTTCTGCGGTTGCTACTGCGGAGCAAATTGCCAAGACTGAAACATTCAGATCACCAACAACCTTTGCGGATATTGTGAGAGGAATGCAACTCTACGGCAGGAAGATACTTCGACCAGAAGCAATCTTCACAGCTAATTACAACTTAGCTTCTTAATATAATAACTTGGGGGGCTGGTAATACTGGCCCCTCACTCTATTGAGGGTTATTTATGCCAACTACTTACATAGATTTATGTAACCAAACGCTACGGCGTTTAAACGAAGTAGAAATTTCGGAAGCCGACTTTGGGTCGGTTCGTGGCGTTCAAGCCCTAGTAAAAGATGCGGTCAAAGCTGGATTAGCTAAGATCAATCAAGCTGAGTTTGGATGGCCCTTTAATGCTGCTGAACATACTCAAGTTTTAGTTGTGGGCCAAGAAGAATATACTTGGCCTTCTTTTTATAAAATAGCAGATTTTAATAGTTTTCAGATACAGGAAGATAGTAGTCTAAGAGCTAGTTTTAAGCATTTAAAACATATTGATGTTGACGAATGGTATTCTGATCATCGTGATCAAGACTATGCGTCTGGAACGTCTGGTAGAGGAATACCAGATTTTATTTTTCAAGGTCATGGTAATGGCTATGGCGTAACTCCATCCCCTGATAAAGCCTATACGCTTAAATTTAGATATTTTATGAATTTTTCTGACATCACAAATGCAACTGATGTCACACGTATTCCAGAGTCCTATGATACCGTATTAATCGATGGCGCAGTTTATCATATGTATATGTTTAAAGATAATATTGAAGCTGCTCAAGGAGCTTACGTAGCTTTTGAACGTGGCATTAAAGACCTACAAACCCTTTATATTAATAATGAAATTAGTATTAGAGATACACGGATTAAGTATTAATGCCTGACAGAATAGAGTCCTACAAAGTAATCTGTAGTGGCGGTCTAAATAGTAACGAAAATCATTTGGATTTGTCGGACAATGCACCCGGATCAGCTACAAGATTAGTGAATTATGAGCCATCACTTTTTGGTGGCTATCGCCGTATAGAAGGATTTGATGAATATGATACTGATTATGGTGAAGTTACCGTAGCTGGTTCATCAACAGGCCAAGGAAAAGTACTTGGTCTTGCTATATTTAAAGATGACGTAACATCCTCAACTAAAATTATAGCAGCTAGGCAAGATGCAAGTGGAAGCAATTATAGTTTTTATCATTATACAGCTTTCATAGGTTGGCGTAAGTATACATTAGATTATTCAGTTACCAGACCAATGACCCTTAGTGGTCGTACTGTTACAAAACTCAGACACGTTACTTTTAATTTTGGTACAGGAAATAAAATTTGTTTTGTAGATGGCGTAAATCCAGCCATTGTTTTTGATGGAGCTAATTGGGAAGAACTTAAATCTACAAATTCTGGTGGTTTTACTGCAGGTGGTACAAATACAGGCGGTGGAGATCAGTGCATAAATGCACCAAGCTTGGTAAGTGTTTTTAAAAACCATTTGTTCCTCGCTGGAGACACGGCTTTTGGAGCAGCAATAGCTCACTCTGCCCCGACTTCTACAGCCGACCCAGATGGGTTTTATGACTTTAACGTAAGTGCCTCAGCAGGACAATTAGCGGCAGGATTTGATGTCGTACAAATTAAAACATTTAGAGATGATTTATTTGTCTTTGGTACAAACGCGATTAAAAAAATAAGCGTAAATGCTTCTAATGCTTTCGCTCTAGACCAAGTAACAGCTAACGTAGGATGCGTAGCTAGAGACAGTGTACTAGAAATTGGCGGTGACTTAATGTTTTTAAGTCCTGACGGTTTTAGGCCAGTAGCAGGTACATCTAGAATAGGTGACGTAGAATTAGAAACTGTTAGTAAACCTATTCAAGCAACATTAGTTGATATTATTGCTAACCAAGATATGGACACACTCAATGGGGTGGTCATTAGATCAAAGTCTCAAATTAGGTACTTTATTGGTGATGATAGCAACTTTGCAGCAGATAGTATTGGAATTATAGGTGGACTAACTAATAGCTCAGGTACAATAGCTTGGGAATTTGGAGAGTTACTAGGGATAAGAGCTTCTTGTTGTACCAGTGGATATATTGGAACTACTGAGTTTATTCTTCATGGCGATTACGATGGACGGGTCTACCGACAAGAAAATGGAACATCGTTCAATGGAACAGATATAGTAGGCATTTATTCTACTCCATATCTGGATTTCGGTGAAACCGAAGAACGAAAAACAATGAGAAAAATAAATACGTTTATCAGGGCTGAAGGTCCATTAGAGTTACTACTTTCGATGACGTATGATTGGGGAGATGCAGATACGCAAGTTCCCTCAACTTACTCGCAAACTTCAACAGGCGCACCAACTAGATACGGGGGAAGAAACATTAACTACAACGCGACAAACGTACTTTATGGTGGTTCGTCTAAGCCAATAATGACCAGCGATATTCAGGGATCAGGTTTTTCCGCACAGGCTACTTTTGTGACTGTCGGTCAGACAGAACCTTTTTCCATACAGGGTATGGTCTTTGAATTTACAACCGCAGGGAGAAGATAACAGATGGCAGGGTATGTAAGGCAGTCAACTGCTAGTATTATAAACGGATCACCTATTACCGCACCTCCGATCAATGCGGAGTTTAACCAACTATTAGCAGCATTTAATGCAAGTACTGGTCACGGTCACACAGGTGCAACAGGAGATTCTCCTAAAATAAACTTAGCAACTTCGGTGTCAGGATATTTGCCACAAGCCAATGGTGGTATGGGTGGTGCAAACAAAATGGATGCCACTACAACACCTGCTGTAACTAACGATAATACAGAAGGCTATGCACCCGGTTCTTTATGGGAAAATACAACTACAGGCCGTATTTATATATGTGTAGGAAGTGCCACAGGAGCAGCCGTTTGGCGTGAACTTGTTCAAGTAGAAAGCGGAAATGCTATACTTCCTGTTGCTACTGACACTATAGACCTTGGATCTAATACCCAACGCTTTCAAGATTTGTTCCTAAGTGGTGGTATCGCAGCTACTGGAAATGTAACTGTAGGCGGTACTCTTACCGTAACTAGTGGAACAACACTGAGTTCTACACTAGGAGTAACAGGTGATGTCACAGTGGCAAATCTGTCTGCTTCTGGAACAACTGTTATTACCTCAATAGATTTAAACTCTGGTGCTATCGATAGTACAACTATCGGTACAACAACCCCTGCAGCTGGTACGTTCACTACCCTTAATGCAAACACTAGCCTTGTCGCGGCTACAGCCGACATAAATGGTGGTACGGTAGATAACGCTACTATAGGAGCTTCTACTCCCTCTACAGGTTCATTCACAGATTTAGGAGCTTCGGGAACGACTACCTTAGCCACCGTAGATATAAACGGGGGCGCAATAGATGGAACAAATATCGGAGCGAATGCGTCTGCTACAGGAGCATTCACTACAATCTCGACTTCAGGTCAAGCTACACTTGCTACAGTTGATATTAACGGTGGCGCGATTGACGGTGCTACTATTGGGTCTAGCTCAACTTCTAGCGGTGCTTTTACTACTTTGTCAGCTTCTGGCGGTTACACTGGTACAGTAACAGGTACAGTAACTGGCAATGTTACAGGAAATTTAACGGGTGATGTCACAGGAGATGTTACTGGTAATATTACAGGTAATGTAACATCTTCTGGCTCATCTTCATTTAACAATGTTACCATTGATGGTACGCTGAATATGAATGCTGGTACAACAGCTACTATTCAGAATTTAACTTCTCCAACAAACGATACCGATGCAGCTACGAAAGGTTACGTAGATACTCAAGTTGCAAACTTAGTAGATAGCGCACCGGGAAATTTGAATACGTTAAACGAACTTGCAGCGGCTTTAAATGATGACAACGCATTTTCGACTACCGTAACAAATTCTATAGCCACTAAGCTTCCACTAGCAGGTGGAACTATGAGTGGTGCTATCGCAATGGGTACATCTAAGATCACAGGTCTTGGTGATCCTACAGCTGCACAGGATGCTTCTACTAAGACATATACTGATACACAGAGAGATACTCGCGTAGCTAAATCAGGCGATACAATGTCTGGTAATCTAGCTATGGGTACTAATAAAATTACAGGATTGGGTACGCCTACTTCTGGTACAGATGCTACAACAAAAACTTATGTCGATGGTATTTTAGGAAGTGCTACGGCAGCGGCTACATCAGCTACCAATGCCGCAACTAGTGAAACTAACGCGGCTACAAGTGCTTCAAATGCAAGTACTTCTGCCACTTCAGCTTCATCTAGTGCTACCTCAGCCGCAGCTTCATATGATAGCTTTGATGACAGGTACTTAGGTGCAAAATCTTCGGCTCCAACAGTAGATAATGATGGTGATGCTTTAGTAATTGGAGCATTGTACTTTGATACTACAGCAGGGGCTATGAAAGTCTACTCTGCTTCTGGATGGACTAACGCAGGTTCTTCAGTAAACGGAACTTCCGACAGACAAACCTATACAGTATCAAGTGCAGGTCAGACTGTATTTTCAGCTACGTATGACTCTGGCTACGTAGATGTCTACATGAATGGTGTAAAATTATTAAATGGTACAGATTTTACTGCTACTAATGGTACAAGTATTACATTAGCAAGTGGTGCTGCTGTAAACGATATTATAGACATTGTTGCTTACGGAACATTTACCTTAGCTGATCACCTAACAGAAACGCAGTCTGATGCGAAGTATGTACAGCAAACGCATACTGGTAATGTTGATGTTACTGGCACTGTAACGGCTGATGGGCTGACTGTGGATGGTGTAACTTCTTCATTTGATACAACTCCCTCAACATCAGGTTTACAATTACATTTTGAAACTGATACAGGTTTAGGCTCAATAGGCTCTTATGTTAGTGGTGGTGCTGGTCTTGGTTTTTATACACATACAGGGACAGACTCTCTTAAACAACGAATAAAAATATCAGGCGGTGGCAACATATCCTTCTATGAGGACACAGGCACAACGCCTAAGTTCTTCTGGGATGCGAGTGCGGAGAGCTTAGATTTAGGAGATGTCACAACTGCTGTTCTAGCAACTTTGCGATTAAAAACTGCAGGTTCAAATAATGCTGTTGCTTTAAACATTGAGGAAAATTCTGGAAATGAGGGTTGGGGTTTAGGTGTAAATGCAAACGGAGATTTAAAGTTTTACAACTCTGGTACAGGCACATCAACAGGCAATTCAGCAGTAACTTTTTCTGACGATAATAAAGTTGGAATTGGCACTAGTCCTACCTATGCTTTAGACGTTGAATCAGACAACTCTGGTGGTCTTGTTGCCGAGTTTGTAAATACAGCAACTAGTATACCTCAAGGCGTTCTAATAAATTTTCCAAACAACACACCAAACGTAACCAATCGTTTCTTTTTGAAAATGGAAGATAGCACCAGTGTTAAAGCTGAAATAAACACTACTGGTGGTGGCTACTTTATGGGAAATGTCGGAATTGGTGATAACAACCCACCCTCACGACTTACTGTTCTAGGTGACAACAGTGCTGCTCCAGCCTCAAATGGGGCAGGGATAAATGGAATACAAGTCACGCGTACAACAAGTTCTTCTGAAAATCTTTATATTTATACTGGAGATGCTAGTCTTACTGGCTGGGCTGGAACTGCTTATCCGGGGCGAATTGAAGGATTTGGTGTCAATTCACTTGAAATCGGTACTCGCAATGAAAAACCAGTGGTATTTGCTACGAATAATACTGCTCGTATGACCATCGACAGCAATGGTACGGTCTCGTTCAACTCTGTGGGAAATATAAGTGCTTCAGGTGGTGATTTACTTATTTATAGCACTGAAGCAAGCCATACAGGATTACGTTTTGGTGAAGGATATGTATTCCCTGTAGACAATTCTGGGGGTACTACAAACGGTACAGTAGACCTTGGTATACCAGGTGCTTCTTCCTTTAAAGACCTTTATCTCGATAACAGAGTAAAATTAGGGGCTAGTGGTGGTATTGAGTTTGGTCATGCTACAGCTTCATCACCAGCTTCAGCTTCTAGCACTCTTTTAGATCACTACGAAGAGGGAACTTTTGAACCTACGTTTACTTTAAGCAGTGGCACAGTAACTATGAACTCTGTGTATAATACAATGTCTTACACTAGGGTTGGAAGACTTGTTACAGTGTTTGGTTTGGTTATTACTGCAAGTGTATCAAGTCCTGGTGGAAATTATCTTTTTATTGATAATCTACCGTACACCTCTTGTAATTTAACTGAAGGTTCTGGTCGTAGTGGCGGTGGAGTATTTTATTGGGATGGAAGTAATCCTCATGTTCAACCTTGGGAAATATCAGAAGCTACTACACGATTAACTGTTTATATGGGTAATGGTGGGGCCAGTAATTTAACAGGTGGCGATGATTTTTATTTTTCATGCACATACCAAGTACCTTAAAGGAGATAAACAGTGGCATTAACAGAAGAACAAATAGAAGATAAAATAGAAATTGTAGGAGAATTTAAACACATTCATGTGCGTACAGCTACGGTAATCAAACGAGATGGTATAGAGATTAGCCGTAGTTTTCATCGTCATGTAGTTACACCTAATGCAGATACTTCAGGGGAATCTGATGACGTAAAGGCAATTTGTGGAATAGTTCACACAGACGCTGTAAAAACAGCCTATGCACAACATTTAGAAAATAATTCACCAAAATAATTAATTGGACCAAATAACATTTAACTAAGGATATTATTATGGGAAAAAAGGAAAAAGCACCCACAATTATTGTAAACGAAAAAGAATATGAAATTGAAGGAATGACTGATCAACAAAAAATTATGATCAACCACATTACTGACTTAGATAGAAAACTATCAAGCACACAATTTAATCTAGACCAATTAAAAATAGGTCGAGAAGCATTCATTAATATGTTGGCAAAATCACTGGAAGAACCACCAGTAGAGGAAGCCGCTTAATCCATTAACTGAAGGACTAGCGCATGAGCAAGGCACGTACATTAGCTGACTTAATATCGGACAACGCTGAATTAGCAGATGGTCAAATATCTGTTGCTGAGGTAGTCGGAGCAGCACCTCTCGCTAGTCCAACATTTACAGGAACGGCTACAGGAGCTGCTTTCTCTGGTCCTCTAACTGGTAACGTAACTGGCAACGTAACTGGTAATGTAACAGGGGATATAACAGGTAAGTTAACTGGAAGCGAAATAAACGTATCAGCCATATCCGCAACCATTAGCGACACAGCCGTAGACGTATTCGTTTACGACACTTCAAAAGATAGCGATGGCGGTGCTTGGAGACACAGAACACAGAATACTTCTTGGTATAATGAAACCCTAAGCACTAGCACCCGTGGTTCTCGTAAAGAGTTTCCATCGGTGGCTGTTATTGTGGCTGATAGCAGTGCGACAGAGACTAACATATATGATGGTGATGACCCTGATCTGCCACTTTGGATGTCTTTTGATAACAGTGCTAACTCAATCTTACGTTCACACGGAACAGGAATGAACATAGCTATGCTTAATGGCAAGTTAATGGTAGGTCTTGCGCCAAATGATGCAGGTATAGCGGAAATTGACTTCTTATCTGACAGTGCGTTTAGGCACACTACAAGTAGCAGTTACGCAAACAAGGGTAGATATAACGGTAGTATCGCTGAACGTAATTCAGGCAAGGGATTTGATGGGGTTGTAGCTAATACTATTTTAAACCAATATGTCAACGATGTAGCCATGACCGTTCTTCCCAATGCACCTATTGATGTTGCTACGGGGTTGCCTGTACCAACCATAGCGATTGCTACTGGTGGGGGTGCTACCATTATTAAAGATGATGGTGTTACTGTGTCTAAAGCTACTACTGCGGATGCTTTGCACAAAAGTGCGTGGCTAGGGCGCAACTTAGTTGTTACGGCTCCTTTGTATTATGGTATTTACAAAGATATTAGCGTAGGAGAAAGTTCATCTTATTTAAGTAACACTTCAGACGCAAATTACTATTGGGCCGATAATGACAATGGAACGGCAGCTTTTAATTTTCCACGTCCTTTAGGCAATGCTGATAAATTAGTTACGATTGAGCCTAGAACTATAGTT
>MDTE01045924.1_pt1 | contig 54667 bp, 45 predicted proteins | sample 811231 | NCBI WGS metagenome assembly MDTE01 (sample SAMN05326651, study PRJNA326480) | marine metagenome | isolation source: seawater | place: Indian Ocean: Red Sea | collected 2010 | reverse complement strand
TTCCGTATGGTCAGGCTGCATCTTCAGCATCGACTTTTCAGAGACGGATGGTCGGAAACGCTGGAGCGGGAGGTTGTCCTTCATGGCCGTGTTGGAGCAATGGTTCCTTATGACCCTAGGACGGATACAGTCGTGCTGGTAGAGCAATTTAGAAATGGAAAGTTTGCGGCAGGAGATCAGCAACCATGGAGCATTTCAATACCGGCTGGAATGATCGAAGATGGAGAAGACCCAGAGCAAATGGCGCGGAGGGAAATATTTGAGGAAACGGGGTGCGAAGCAGGCCGCATTGAAGAGGTTATGACATTCTATTCGATGCCGGGTGGCTCGTCGCAAAGAATGACCATCTTCTGCGCAGAGGTCGCAGCGGAGAATGCCACAGGGTTTCATGGTTTGGCAGAAGAAGGCGAAGATATAAGAGTTTTTTCTGAGCCTTATAGCAGATGCAGAGGCATGCTCGAAAACGACCAGTTTGACAACGCTGCCACTATAATTGGGATAGAATGGTTGGGGCGTAATCGTAAAAGGTTACGCAAATTGTGGGAGTGATGTGATCTTTCTAACCGGTTCGAAGCTTCGGATTGGAAAAACTTAATGTTCTAATGTGAGTTGAAGAGGTCAACGGAAGTCTCGTCTGGGTATGTCTTACTTATGGTATCTGTGATCCATTCGTCAGTGTTATTAATCCTGATCAATTTGGAAACTTTGTTGGGTTGATTAGCTGTGTATGGATGTTTATCAAATTCCAACACGCAATATGTTGACCAAGCTTTCGGAAGATGCGGTATTCGCCATCAACGATGATCATCCATTCAATATGCTGCGATCTAGTCATCAACGCCAAATCGCAAAATTGAATAATATAAGCTCAACAATCCGAATTAGCCTTCTCCAATACATTCAAAATTTCTATGTTTTTTTAAGGATTTCTGAGTTGTCTTGTCCAATTTTTTTCGGTGCATTAATGGGCTTCAAGCTGTCCCCATTTAATTGAAATCCAATTGCGGGCAATTTTATTTCTATATTTTTTTTCCCAATTTCTAATGTGGCCAATAAGCCTCGAGTTTCTGGCTGGCCCTCAGTTAAAACTTCACTAATTGAACGAACTTGGGCTGCTGGTACTCCAACTTCTTTTAAGTGTATTTCCCACTCTTTTGAGGGTTTTTTAGAAAATATTTCTTTCAATTTTTCATTTAATTCTTCTTGGTGTTTCTCTCTTTTCTCTCGTTCAGACCATCTTGGGTCATCGAGCACTTGTTGATGTCCTAAGCCTTTAAAGAGAAGTTCGAACTGGCGTTCCGTATTCGCTGCTAAGGCCAATAAAGTTCCGTCAGAGGTTAAAAAACATCCTGACGATGGAGAACGGCTAGCAGCCTCATTGCCTAGTTTTGGAAGGTCATTACCGGTTGTTGCGGTTGTCACGAGGTTATTAGCCATAAGATTTAGCGCTGTATCCAACATCGTGACATCCAAAGTCTGGCCTTCACCTGTTCTGTCACGTTCTCGAAGCGCTGCAAGGACCCCAAATGCAGCATTCAGTCCCGTCCCGTAGTCTATATAAGGCGCACCGACTTTAAGCGGACCAATATCATCTGTACCTGTCGTAGACATAATACCTGACATAGCCTGCACAACATGGTCGTAAGCTGCTCTTCCACCTATTGGACCGTCACTTCCATACGCAGAAATCGAACAATAAATAATTGTATTATTTATTTTGCGTATTTCGTCCTCTCCGAGCCCAAGCCGTTTAGCAACGCCGGGTCTGAAGTTTTGCACGAATACATCGGCTTCAGAAACTAATGCCAGTAGTGAATTTAAGCCTTCGGTAGATTTGAGGTCTATTTCAAGGCAATCTTTTTCTGCATTTTGAGTACAAAAAGCGAGGCCGAGACATTCATCATTTAAATCTTTTACAGCGCCGCTTCTCCTCGTCTGTTCTCCTCCCGGCGGCTCAATTTTAATCACTTCGGCGCCCAATAAAGCCAATTGGTAGGTGCAATAGGGTCCTGCAAAAACCTGGGTTAAATCGATAATTCGAATATCTTTTAAGGGGGAGGGTCTAGACATTTATTTCCCATTTGATCAGGCGATATTTGAGTTTCTGTTGCGTTCACTAGCCCGCTAACGCCGCGGCCATTTTTTGTGTGTCGTCAAATATTAAAAATTCGGTTTGTAGTCCATCTTCTACTACAAACATATGGACACCATTAGCATCTAGGTTGTCCGCAGTATATTTCACAAAAACATGTACCCGGTCACCTTCTGCGACTACGTGAAGAATTTCGAGATTAAAATTTGGATAATCAGTCGTGAGATGTGCGAGAAAATTGTCTCTCCAATCATCGAACCCTTTGTATTCACCGGACCTTTTATGATTTCCATTCACTTTTATTATGGCATCGTTGTGAAATATTTTTCTTAAACTCTCAAGATCCCCTTCAGAAAAACACTGATAGCCCCCGAGAACGATTTCTTTTGGCGTCATAATACAAATTTCCCATCAAAAATTTTTACTACTCGTTAAGTTAACATACGCTTCGATTGTTTTAATAGGCCTGCAAAATATGCGAAATTTGGTTCAAAGCTCTCTCTTGGCCATGATTCTGGCAAGAATTAGTGTGACTTAATTTGTGATCCGGGGAGGAGTTTATTGGGTAATATCGGTATGCGTGAAACGCAAAAAAGTTTACTTGGTTACGATCTGCAGCTTTGCGGGAAAGACCCGGTCACTGGATTTTATCGTGATGGTTGCTGTGACACGGGGCCTGGCGATGTTGGAACGTATACGATATGTGCCATAATAACAGAAGAATTTTTGGAATATTTAAAAAGTAAAGGTAATGATCTGATCACATTTCGTCACGAGTTTGGATTTCCAGGCTTGAAGGCAGGCGATCATTGGTGCCTTTGTGCGGTAAGATGGAAAGAGGCGAGACGAGCGGGTAGGGCGCCGCAGGTCAAACCAATGTCAACTAATATAAAAAACCCTAGACCTTGTGAAGCTGCACGATCTGAAAACCCACGGAATTGATCTAAGCTAGGTCGAATTATTCTTCTTCAGCTGCTTGGCGGAACAAATAGCTTTCTGCCTATCTTTTCTCAAATTGAGAGTCGGAGATCCATGCGTCTCGCTTTTCTTTAAACTAATATTAAAAAATTGATGCTCCCAAAGTTCAAAATAAGGTGCTTGAGTGAATATCTTGATCACAGATTTATTTCATAACACCGTATAATTGAGGATTTGAGAAGTCGTTGGAACTGACGAAGATAGGATGCGCGCGTATTTTAGTGATAGGACTAAGAGCAGCTACGATTAAAGCTCGGAGATAGATTTCTTTCGTGGCGTCAGCTTTTTGAATTTTGTTTGGGGTTAATGGTATTTCTGTTAAGTATCTTGGACTTCGCTTTGCCTACTTGTTTTATATGCCGATTTTAGAAGCGGTTACGCATTGAACTAACGAGTTGATTGCCAGGAAGTGTCGATCGAAACGAAATTATTGTCACAAGTAGATAAGTTGTTTGAGGCAGGACACTTTGATGACGCCGAAGTGCTTTGCAGCGAAGCCATCACTGTGGCGCCTGAGAGTGCCGACGCTTGGTTTGCAAAAGGCATGTTGGCTGAAAACCGAAAGGCTCTAAACGACGCATTACTAGCATTTGAGAAATCTGTTTTGCTCGACCCAAGTTCAGGGCGGAATAATTTTGCTTATGCGGGTGTCTTAGGCAGGGCAGGCCGCACCGCGGACGCAGCTAAAATCATTGAGCAATTGCTGGTTAAAGAACCAGATAGAGCCGATTTGAGGGCGGTATTATCCGGCCTGAAATTAAAGCTGCGAGATTATTTGGGTGGTGAAGTTGAGGCGCGACGCGCGATTGATCTCGATTATAATATTCCTGAGGCGCATATAAATTTGGCTCTCATATTGTTTCGGAATGCACGCACCGAGGAGGCTCTTGCGGCCTGTAAAGCTGCAATAGCGGTCGATGATCAATTTGCCACAGCACATTTTACATTAGGCAATGTGGAGCTTGCTCTTGGACGGCATGTTGTGGCTATGGCGGCTTACAATAAGGTCTTAGAACTTGAGCCGGAGCATTCGGGAGCACTACTCAATCTTGGAAACATACATCGTGAGCACCTCAACATAACCACTGCAGGTTCATTTTACGAACGGGCAGTCGCTGCTGCGCCCAATAGTGGGGCAGCATATTCGAATCTTGGGATTGTGTTAAAAGATCAGGGAAACATGGAAGGGGCATTGTCTGCGTTTCAGCGCGCAGTCGAAATCGATCCAACAAGTCATCAAGCCAGATCCAATCTTTTGTTTTGCCTTTGCTTTAAGGTGGAGGCAGATGCGCAATTTGTATGGGAAGAACACCGGAAGTTTGATGAACAGCATGCCTTCCCGCTTTTGCCCGCGTTGCCAACTTATTCCAATGGACGAGATCCAAACCGGCGTCTGCGTATAGGGTTAATTTCGCCCGATCTGCGGATGCATCCTGGTGGGCATTTCTTTTTACCTATTGTGGAGGGACTCAATCGCAAAGGATATGAGGTCCACCTTTACTACAATTATATTATACGCGACGAATGGACTGCGCGGTTCGAGCGATCGGCCGATCACTTTCACCAAGTCGTTCACTGGAGTGATGATCAGCTTGTGGAGAGAATTAAGTCGGACAATATCGACATTTTAATTGAGTGTGCAGGCCATATGTCGGGTAATAGACTGTTGGTGTTTGCGATGAAACCCGCTCCAGTTCAGGTTGCGTGCCCTCTTTATCCCAATACAACGGGCCTCTCAGCGATTGACTACCGGATCCTTGATAGACACACGGCATTGCCCTCAGCGGATAGTTTTTGTAGCGAGAGAATTATTCGCCTTCCCGAGACGCATTTTTGCTATAGGCCATTGGATTGCGACATTATTCCATCATCGGATTTACCACTGAATAGTAATGGATATGTCACGTTTGGCAGTTTTAATAATGCGATAAAATTGAATAACCTCACAGTCGAAACATGGGCGCGTGTATTGGCGTTAGTTCCCGGCTCGCGTTTAATTCTGAAATGGCTTGAGTTTGAAAAGGCCGGATCAGCAATGATCTTGGATAGGTTTGAAAAACTCGGCGTTGATTCAAATCGGATCGAGCGTCAAGGGTGGGCCGAAGATCCTTACTCCCCGTATCAACAAATTGATATCTGTCTAGACCCGATTCTAACTTCGGGTGGAACTACGACCTGCGATTCCCTTTGGATGGGTGTGCCTGTCATTACGTATGCGGGAGAGAGCGTATTCTCGCGGACTGGGCTTATGCATTTAACGAATATAGGTTTACCCGACCTTATCGCGACCGACGTCGATCAATACGTAGGAATTGCCAAAAATCTTGCTACGGATATTGAGCGGTTGAAAAATACCCGGTTGGGCCTACGAGAACGAATGCAAAGATCTCCGATAATGGATGAGGCGACATATTGTGTGCATTTGGATGCGGCCTTTCGAAGAATATGGCGGGATTGGTGCGCGGTCTAGGCCTGTGGTGGGTCCTCAGCGATGACGGCATCAGCAAATTGGTTGTCTACGCATTCTTCGAATTCGGGGCAAATCGAAATCAAACCGCCGGATACCAGTGAATCCCGAAGGCGTTCGAAGCCTTCTCTTGGAAGATGTGGATCCTTACCCCAAACACCCAATTCGACATAACGTGCCGCCGCTGCGCTTAAGATATCTAAGGGAATATCCGGGAAAAACTCTGCAACTGCTGTGGCTATCTCTGTTGGATTGACTGCATGTACCCATTTTTGACAACGATACATCGCCCGTGTCATCCGATGCATGTCGTCTGGGCGTGATCCAATCATTTCCTTTGTTGCATAAAGCGTTGTGTAGGTGCAGTACCCACGCTTTGCTTGAGCATACCAAAGGTGTCCGCCGCCGCTAGAAAGTACTTGCTCCGCAAAAGGTTGGAAGAGTTGTATAACGTCGGCTTCGCCATTTGTAAGAGCTTCCACGTTTTCTGCCATTGTGCGATCGGAGTTCCGATTAAGCGAAGCCGGATCGATATCGACTTTTCGCAGATCTTCTTGTAGACACATCCATGGTGTAGGCACTTCAGATACGCTGGCGAAACTGATGTCACGTAGGTCGTTGAATTCGAAATTGGGGTTTGGAGACTTACCAATTAGGAAGAATGGATCACGGGTGATCGCTTCACTAAATCCGAGAATTTCTGGCTCTCGATTCCGGTCCCTCATTACCATAATTCGCATAGGACCACCCCAATATACGTCCGCAATGCCTTCGCGTAGTTGATCCGCGACAGTATCTAAACTAGGGCTGGTGCTAAGCTCCACATCGATACCCTCCGCTTCGTATGTGCCAAGCGCGAAAGGTAGGTAGAACGGCGTGTAGAACATCGCACGGAAGGATTCACATAAATTGATAGGCATGATTGTTTCCTAAGCGCTTCGTGAGTTTAAGGAATACGGTGGTGGGTAAAAAATTTTTCATCCGTTATAAGTTCTGGCGCCATCATCGCGGAGGAAAATTCGGATCATGTGGCGACGACGCTCGGGTTCGTCAAAATCTTCATACGCCGTTCTGCAATGTGCGCATCGACCATTGTGAAAATAGACCGTCTGTCCGGCAGCTAGGTGAAAATTTACATGCATGGAAGTTTCGGTCATTATTCCATTTAGCGCTTCGATCGCTTCCTGACCTTTGGCATCTAATTCTTTGCCGGCAATGTTGTAACCTGCGTAAATATTACGCGGGTTGAAGCGGGCTAAAAGTTCACTGCCGTCATATTCAAATACAGGGTGAAAGCTAGCAGGTGGTTCACTCGGTGCGTGTTCATTATAACGATTGATCCAGAAGGGTTGATAAAGGCGTTCTAAAAGGCCTGGATTTCGTTTCCGCATTTCATTATGGGCCGTCATTAAGCTCACAGCTCCGCTCCTGCCTCCGCGTTTGGCTGTTCGTAGTGCCTGGAGTCCAAAATAGCGCGGAGGTCTATTGTAGCTATAGTCCGTATGAAAATCTAATTCTGCACTTGTTACATCAGCGCGAACTTTCGGCCCCTTTTTCTTGCCAGTGTCAATGACATCGTACAATAAGGTTCCGTCAAATGATTGCGCTACGGGACGAGCGATAAGGCTACTTAACACCCAATAGATCGCCCTCAACTCCGACTTGTTGAACTTTTTTATGGAGAGGCGATCCAGCACGGCAAATCCAACACCAGCATCCAACCGATGGCGGACGCCCTTAATGAAGTCTTTGGTTCGCGTCAGCTGATAATCTCCAGGTGTCAAAACGACCGTCTCCATCGGATTCGCTCTCAACGTGTCAACGAAGGCAGAAATTTCGTTCTGGACTTCAGAGGGAATAGTTACGAAGTAGTCAGATTTATCGATCGTTGCTCTTTTCCAAGCAATTTTTCCACGCACCCAATCGTCAAAAATTCGCGGCGCAACTGTTATAGGTTTAGATTGCCGCAACTGCATCGAGCTAATTTCCTTTAGCTAAAGTTCTTCGCTGCCTGGGACAATTCCGGGCCTAAGTCCAGACACATAATCGGCAATTTCTCCTGGTCGTGCGAACCAAACCAAGTCTCGCTTCGGATGATCGACGAAATACTCCAAAATACGTTGCAGGTGCTTAAAGCGGAATGGTTGCCCGACCACAAACGTGTGGAGGGCCAAGCTCATAACAAGAGGCTGTTTTTCTGCCTGTTCGATCATGACATCGAACTGGTCCATTGCCATTTCAGCGAACTGCGATGCGGTGTGGCGGCGATTCAGGTGGGCAGGTGAGTCATTAATTTCTACGGGATATGGAACTTGAAGTATGGGACCTGCGCGCGTCCGCATCCAGAAAGGTTGATCATCACAAGGCCAATTCATTATGTAGGTGTATCCATTTTCCTTTAATAAATCAGCCGTTACATCGCTTTCTGAGATCCAAGGGCTCATCCAACCCTGGGGCGGCTTCCCTTCATGTTGTTTGATGATCTCTGTGGCTTCGCGAATCAGCTCGGCTTCATCGGCTTCGGCAAAGTCGGCTTGACGTTCGGAATTCGTTCGCCCATGGCCCACAATTTCGTCATTACGGGTACGGATCCTATCCATTATTTGCGGAGCGTAGTCATAAACTACACTGTTGGTCAGATGACTAGCTGGTAACTCTAGATCATCTAATAGATCCAAAATACGCCAAATCCCGACACGGAGGCCGTAATCCCTCCATGCATAGTTTCGATGGTCGGGTGGTGGTCCCGGCTCTGTAGGCGTGTGTCCTATACCCTCACCGAAGGCAAAGTGTTCAAGGTTGGTGGCAACATGAACCGCCAAGCGTTTACCATCGGGCCACGAATAGTCTGGACGTTCAACAATTGCCGAATAATCAAATCGGCCATGGTGGGGCAGTTTCACTTCTGGCTCCTGCAGTCATTTCGCGCATGCTTCATCATAAAAAGTAGTTTCCGGCTCCCGTTGGGCTAGGCGAAGTAACATTATTGGCGCGAATGGCCAAAATTTGTAGGAGCAAATCGTTTAATCCGTTAGCTGAAGGTGGAGCGCCTATTTGCCCCAAACGTCCTTTAGGACGCGTAGCCAATTTTCACCCATCACTTTCGCAATACGATTGGCTTTCCAACCACATTTTTCCATTGCGGCGGTCAGATTACCGGTTTTTCCAATGCGCTCGATGCCAGACAAACTAATGATCTCGCCAAATTCAGTAAGCTTGCGAGCATAACCTTTATCCATGGTTATCCATTCAAAGAAAGGTTTTTCGTAACCTTGTGTGAAGTCGGTGCCGTATCCGACCGCATCCTCACCAGCAATATTTATTACGTACTCTATAGCCGCGACGTAATCTTCTACCGTCGAATTAGTACCGCGGGCAAGAAATGGTGGGAACATCGTAACCCCCACAAACCCTCCCTTTTCAACGATTGTTCGAATTTGAGCGTCAGTCTTGTTCCTTGGATGCTCTTTCAATCCTGCTGGCGCAATGTGTGAATAGCAGACAGGTTTAGTGGATGCATGAATGACGTCATCTGATGTTTTCGCACCAACATGTGACAGATCGCACATTATGCCGACGCGGTTCATTTCGGCAACAATCTCCCTCCCAAAATCGGATAAACCACTATCAGTTGATTCATAACACCCGGAGCCTATTAAATTTTGGGTGTTGTATGCCATTTGTACGATACCGATGCCGAGCTCCTTAAAGAGGCGAACATATCCAATTTGGTCTTCAAATGCGGAAACATTTTGAAAACCTAAAACGATTGCTGTTTTACCGTCTTGTTTTGCCTGTCTGATGTCGGCGATCGAATAGGCTTGGCAAAGCAAATCGTCGTTCTGCTCTATCCAAGACTTCCAATTGGAAATATTGCGCATAGTGTCAGAGAAGTTTTCCCAGACGCAACACGTACAGTTGGCACCAGTTAGGCCTCCCTCGCGCATATTTTCGAAAATTTCACGTCCTCAATTTGATACGATGAGCCCGTCGAATATGATCAGGTCGCTATGTATTCCGGGTTTGTTCATTTTTGAAACCCCATTTTAGAAAATTAGTTGGTTGATCCGTTGACCGCCGCCACAATCTGATGCGGCCTAATAGGCGCGTCTTTGAAACGAACACCAAAGGATGAGAGTGCGTCGTCAATCGCGGCGGCGATGACAGCAGCAGCGGGAAGCGTGCCACCTTCACCTGCTCCCTTAACGCCAAGTGGATTATTTGGGTTTGGCGATTCCAAGTGTAAAATTTCTACGTTGGGAACCAATTCGGCGGTTGGCAATAAATATTCAGCAAATGTTGTGGTTAGCGGATTAGCATTTTCGTCATAGTATAGATGTTCCAACAAAGCATTGCCTATACCATGCGCGACACCGCCTTGAACCTGTCCGTCGACGATCATTGGATTTATTAAATTTCCGCAGTCATGGGCGACAACGTATCGAAGAATTTTGACCTCACCGGTTTCAATATCGACCTCTACCTCCGCAACGTGGCTGCCATTTGCATAAGCTGCTTGGCTTGGCTGGAAGTAATGCGTCGCCTCTAGTCCCGCTTCAATACCGTCCGGTAACTTAAAACCTGGTACACCATTCATCATGGTTGCAAGATCGGAAAACGACACACTGTCACCCTGTTCCCCGGTTATTCGTATTTCACCTTCCTCCATCTCGAGGTCATCTTCACCAACTTGCAGGACGGCTGCTGCGAGTTTCATGAGTTTGCCATACACCGTTCGGGTGGCAAGGTGTACCGATGAGCCGGCATTTACAGCTATACGGCTGGCGAATGTTCCAACTCCCAGAGAGACTGCGTTTGTGTCTCCTGTAAGAACGTCAATTTTGTCGATAGAGATATTGAGTTCTTCAGCGCAAAGCTGAGCAAGTGTGGTATGGTGGGCCTGACCTTGCGGTGCTGCGCCGGTTTTTAGCGCAACTCGGCCGGATGGCATAACCTTGATTGTCGCTCCTTCAAACGGCCCAAGCCCAGTACCTTCGACAGCATTGGCAATCCCAATGCCAATATACCGTCCCTCGGCTCGGGCGGCTTTTTGGCGCTCTGCAAACCCTGTGTAGTCACATCCTTCCAGTGCCATCGCTTGGCACGCAGGATAATCGCCACTGTCATAAACAACCGGCGCACCGTCTCGGAAAATCAAACCCATCTGATATGGCATTGAACTCGCCGGAATCAGATTTCGTCTCCGAATTTCGGCTTTGTTTAAATGAAGCTTCTCGGCAACTAGGTCGAGTGTACGTTCCATGGCAAAAACTGCCTGGGGCCGTCCAGCACCGCGAAGTGGTGTGGTTGGTGGCTTGTTTGTAAAAATAACAGTAGTGTCAAACTTAAAGGTGGGAACGATGTAGGGGCCGGCGATAGTTGTGGTCGAAATATAGGGCGTGATGATTCCCCAAGGGAGGTAAGCACCTGTATCATGGGCAAGCCGCCCTCGTAGCCCTAAGATTTTGCCATCATTGTCGACAGCGATGGAAACATCCCAAATTTGGTCGCGTTCTTGAGTTGTTGTTAGGAAATGTTCTCGTCGGTCTTCTATCCATTTGACCGGACGGCCGAGATCTTGGGCCAACGCTGGTAATACGACGTCTTCTGGATAGGACATTCCCTTCGGTCCAAATCCGCCACCGACGTCTTTGGGCGCGATGACACGAATGGCGCTTTCTTCGACTTGGAACATGTCAACTAGGGCACGGCGAATAATGAAAGGTGATTGCGTTGCAGACCAAACCGTAAAGTTATTAGAAATTGGGTCATGGGCGGCGATAATACCGCGCCCTTCCATTGGGTTCGCTGTACCTCGATGTTGAAAGTACCGATCTTGAAAAATATGCGGTGCATCTCGAAAAGCTGCATCGACGTCACCAAAATCAAGGGTGAATTGAGCGGCAATATTATCCTCTATGTTAGTGTGGGCAATTCCTGCACCTGGTTTGATGGCGGCTTCGCAATCTGCAGAGACTGGCAACGCTTCATATTCGACAACAATGCGTTCACATGCGTCTTCCGCAAGATGCCGGCTCTCTGCTACAACTACAGCGACAGGTTCGCCAACAAAACAAACCTCCTTGGAGGCGAGAGGTTCTTGCGTAAAGGGATGACGTATTGCGGGATTGGGTACTTGCAGTAGCAAACGCCGTCCATGCAGGCTTGAGGGGAGATTTTGTGCCGTCCACACCATGTGGACACCCGGCATAGAAGACGCTTCGGTTACGTCGATTGAGCTGATGCGCGCATGTGCCAACGGACTACGCATAAATGCTGCGTGAAGCATATTGGGTAATTTCAGATCGTCGACAAACTGGCCGCGCCCACTCAATAAGTTTGGATCTTCAATGCGCTTTATACGCTGGCCAACGAGATGGGTGGACATTTACCTATCCGTTGCTATTAGTTCGCAGTTTCTTTGCCGCATCCATGGTGGCGTTGACGATCCCTTGGTACCCTGTGCATCGGCAAATATTTCCAGAAAGCGCTTCACGCACCTCAGCTTCTGTGGGATCGGGTGTATCTCGGAGAAACTCTGTCAAAGTCATTAATATACCAGGCGTACAAAATCCGCATTGTAGGCCGTGATGCTCCCAAAATGCTTCTTGAAGTGTATTAAGTTCGGTTTTGGAAGGTGCCAACCCTTCGACAGTATCGACAGCTTTCCCATTAGCTTGAACGGCTAAGGTAAGACAGCCACGAACGGATCGGCCCTCTAGCAATATGGTACACGCACCACAGACCCCATGTTCACATCCAAGATGTGTGCCGGTAAGGCCCAGTTTGTGCCGTAGAAAATCGGCCAGTGACCACCGTGCTTCTACCGTTTCCGTGTAGCTTTTTCCATTGACAGTTAGCGTAACATCGTGGAGCTGCGGATCAGTCATGTTGGCCTCCTTTAGCCCGTTCCGCCGCCGATTTCAGCGATCTACGTAATAAAACGTCTGACAATTGTTTTCGATAATTCTCTGGAATCATTGCGTCTTCCAACATGCCGCGCTCTCGTACTAGTTTGCCGGCTGCTGTAAATAATCCGTCAGATGGCATTTCCCCAATGAGAGAAGCTTCCACGTCCGGGAGGCGGATGGGTTGATAGTCGATACCCACCAAGACACACGCTGCCCGTTCGATATTGCCATTGGCAGCCAACGAAATGAGTGTGCCGGCGCCTACGATAGCAAAGTCGCCGTGACGTTGTGCAAACTCTCGAAAGTCATAGCCGTGACCCTCTGGCCAAAAATCAAAAGAAATCTCCGAGATGATCTCATCCGGTTCCGTGCATGGCGTCATATAACCGAGAGCGAACTCCGACATAGACACGTCTCTTGTCGAGTTTTTCTTCGAAATTGTTATTTGAGCGTCGTGAAGGGCGGCGAGCCCCGGAAGTTCCGCGGCTGGATCAAGGTGCGACAGGCTCCCTCCAATCGTTCCGCGATTGCGCGTCTGAATGTGCCCAACTTGAATGAGCGCCTCTTGAAAGATGGGTGCTTTTTTCTTGAGTTCGTCTGACGAAAGAATATCGCATTGGCGGGTCATTGCCTTGATCGTGGCTCGAGAACCACTCGCATCTATGCCAGCGAGTTCTTTAACGTCGTTTAAGTCGATAAGGTGGTCGACCATGACGTAGCGCATGTTCATCATTGGCATCAGCGACTGGCCACCTGCCAGAACACGGGCATTTTCAAGTTCGCTTATTAGCGACGCCGCCTCATTAAAGTTGGTTGCGTGGTGATATTTGAAGGGTGCGGGCTTCATCGTTGCCGATGTTTTGTTCGAACAAAGTCTATGGTTGCAACAAAGTAGTACAGATCATTTGATTAAACAAAAGTGTAATGGTCGAATATTTTCTAATGGCGAAAATGGCGGATCCCAGAAAAGACCATCGCAACGCCCGCTTCATCCGCTGCCGCGATAACTTCATCATCTCGAACTGAACCACCAGGCTGAATAACAGCCGTTGCCCCTGCCTCAACTGCAGAAAGAAAGCCGTCTGCGAATGGGAAGAAGGCATCTGATGCGGCAACGCATGGAATTGTACCTGCATGTTCTGAGCCCTTTCGAGCAGCGATATGAGCCGCGTCGATACGGCTCATCTGGCCAGCACCAATGCCTACCGTGGCACGGTCTCGTTCATAAACAATCGTGTTAGATTTAATATGTTTACCAACTGTAAAGGCAAATAATAGATCGGCAATTTCGGCTCCGGTCGGAGCTCGTTTGGTAACAACTTTTAGGTCGGCTTCCGTGGTGCGCGCATTGTCTCGTCCCTGCACAAGGAACCCACCGGCAACTTGTTTGATTGTTTGCCCCAATTCAGTTGGGTCTGGCATCAGACCGGTTAGCAGGAGCCGCAGGTTTTTTTTCCCCGATATGAGCTCAATTGCCTCGTCAGTAGCCTCGGGGGCAACAATGACTTCCACAAAGAGCTTATCCAGTGCCTGCACGGTCGCTACCCCCAAGGCTCCATTTAGCGCAATGATCCCGCCGAATGCGCTTACTGGATCGCAAGCTAGGGCATTACGGAAAGCTTCCTCCTGCGTGGCGGCAACGGCAACACCGCATGGATTCGCATGTTTGATAATGGCGCAAGCTGGTTCATCGAATTCGGCGACCAATTCAAATGCCGCGTCGGTATCATTCAGGTTATTATAGCTGAGATCCTTACCTTGGATTTGATTGGAAGTGGATACACCCGGCCGAAATTCAGAGGACGAATAGAAAGCTGCAGTTTGATGGGGATTCTCTCCATAACGCAGTTTTTGCTGCAGTTGACCGCCAATGGCAAAGAATTCTAAATACGGTTCTTCGACTTGATTACTAAACCAAGTTGCAATTGCGGCATCGTAAGCTGAAGTTCTCGCATATGCCGTTGCGGCTAAGTTTTTTCGAAGTTTTTCTGTTGTGCCGCCCGCATGGGTTTCCATATCTATCATAACACTTTGATATTGTGACGGATTAATGACAATCGTTGTAAATTGGTGGTTCTTTGCCGCCGCACGTATCAGTGCTGGGCCACCAATATCTATGTTTTCGACACATGTCTGGAAATCCCCGCCTCCACGGACGGTTTCTTCGAAGGCGTATAAGTTAACGACAATCAAATCAATCGGTGCAATGTCATTTTCCTCCATTTCAGACTGATCGCCGTTATGATCGCGTCGAGCTAAAATTCCGCCGTGAATTTTAGGATGTAAAGTCTTTACTCGGCCCCCCAGAATTTCAGGTGAACTTGTGAACTCTGAAACCTCCACGACGGGTAGGCCAGCGTCGCCAATCGTTTTTGCCGTTCCTCCTGTCGATATTAATTCGACACCGCTGTCGTGTAAAAACTTAGCGAATTCTGCAAGCCTGGTCTTGTCAGTTACGGAAAGCAAGGCTCGTTTAATCTTAATTTCTGCCATTTTTCTCTGTCCAGGCATAGTGTTGGAAATTAGCTGTTTGTGACTTTGGTGGTTGCGTCTGGTTCATATTCGGGAACCAATTTTTGAATCAATTTTAACGTATCTTCGCTCCGCCGATTGTGCGCAAACTCCGCTAATTGATTTATTGCATTGCGAAGCGGTTCGAGATCCCCTGTTCTAGCTTCGGCAAGCAGCAGACTAGGATTTGACGTCGTCAACAAAGCCTCTTTGTCGTGTAAGAGTTCTTCGTAAAGCTTTTCACCGGGTCGAAGGCCGATGATTTCTATATCTATATCAGTTAATGGCTGAAGCCCGGCTAAACGGATCATTTGTTCTGCAAGATCATAAATTCGGACGGGTTGCCCCATTTCTAGTACGTGTATTCGCCCGGTCGTCTCGGTGTCGGAAGTTGCGAGGGCAGTGGCTTGCAGAACGAGTTCGACCGCTTCCTTCGTGGTCATGAAGTATCGTGTTACATCTTTATGTGTAACTGTTAGCGGGCCTCCAGCCAAAAGTTGACGCTGAAACAATGGAACGACGGAACCGGTCGAACCAAGAACATTTCCAAATCGGACGGTGACGTAACGTGTGCCAATATCTTGTTGTGAATATAAGTCTAATGCCTGGCAATAACTCTCTGCGATACGTTTCGTCGCACCCATGATGCTTGTTGGGTTTACGGCTTTGTCCGTGGAAATTAATACCATTGCTTCGACATTATGCCGGGCGCATGCGTCTGCTATATTGCGGGTTCCTATAACGTTGGTTAGCACGCCTTCCATAGGGTTTTGCTCTACCATTGGAACATGCTTCAACGCCGCGGCGTGGAATACGAGTTGTGGCTGACGCCTTTTAAATACTTGTTCAATACGGGTTCCGTCTCGCACATCTCCCAATACCGCGTAGCGTGGGATATCAGGAAAGGTCTCGGCAATTTCTTGGTTTATTTGGTATAGTTGATACTCCGAACTGTCGAATAAGGTTATCGAAGTGGGCTTCAGTGCGATGATCTGACGAACAAGTTCGCTACCAATGCTCCCACCAGAACCAGTCACCAGTACGTTGTTGTGCCTGATAAGTGCTTGCATCGCGTCCCGATCAAGCGTTTTTTGCGGCCTTCCCAGCAAATCATCCACCGCAATAGGTTGCGTTTCAATTTTGTTCGCTAAGTCCGATTCTAGTTTTGTAATTCGAGGAAGGCGAGATAGTGAGCATCCGTGACGTTCCGCGACGTCGAGTATATTACGAACTTCGGAACCTTCTAAATCTGTTTGAGTAAGAATAATCCGTTGGGGTTTCACCCGTCCTTTCTCTTGAAGCAATAATTCTAATTGTTCAGTTCTTCCTATAATTGGGACGCCGTGAATTGACCGGCCGATCCGCCCGCCCTTGTCGTCAACGATCGCTGTCACTTGATAGGGTGCATCCTTGTCCCGATTTTGCTGCCGAATGAATAGCTCTGCTGCATCGCCCGCCCCAATTAACATTACTGAAACCCTGCGATGATCGGTACGGTGTAGCACATACTCAAGTCTGCGGTCTTTGAAAATTCGATAAAGGAACCGCGGTCCACCTAGAAGCGCCATTAAAACGAACCATTGAATTATTGGCAAAGATCTCGGGACTTGTTCTAAGCGTGTGAGTAAGAAGAGAACCGGAACGAATATCAAAATAGCAAGCGTGACCGCCTTTGTAATTGCGGCTAAATCCTCAACTGAGGCATAGCGCCAAATGCCCTGATACATATTGGAGTACAAGAATATTGGGGCGGCAATGGCTACAAAAAGTAGGCTCATGTCTATAAAATAATGGCCGCTATAAAACCCAAACAATTCGCCAACACGGAGATACAAGGAAAACGGGAGAGAAATCCCGGCCATAATCAGGTCGTGGCAAAAAGCGATACGTGCTCTGTTAAGTTTTGGGATTGGGTTCATTTAAGCTTTCATAGTCCCGTGCCCGAGCCGAGGCAAGCTTGTGGTCTCGAATGATTTAGGTCTTTCAACAAAATCGTTTTCTGGGCCAGAATTTATCGGTACTGATACCATTGAATGGTTTGGATAATACTGGCTTCGAAGGATTGTGGGGGACACCACCCTGGTAGTGCATTATCGACTGTTAGAGAGCCGGTCAAACGCTGAATAGCGCTAGATTTTCCCGTTAAAAGCCCCGCGATTCGAAGCCAAGCCACTGGGCAATTGAATAATCTAGGGCGGCGGCCAAAGGCTTCCGCGATAGCTGTAATTATTTCTGGTGTGGATTTATCGTCTCCATCGCTTGGCAGATAAACGCCTGGCTGTGCGGACAAAGCCCAACAGATCGCATCAGCAAGGTTGTCTGAAGAAATAAAGCTTCTTTTGTTCCTGACACTTGCTAACGGTAGCGGCCAATTTTGAGAAATTAAATTGATTAATTTGAGAAAATTGCCTTTTACTCCTGCTCCGTATACTAGGGGAGGTCGTAAAGTGACGAGCTCAAGTGAATTACCAAATGAATTTAATGCTTGCTCAGCTTTCAATTTGGAGACGCCATATGGATCCTGTGGTGCCGGGACGTCGATGGAGGTGAACGGTGACTCGTTTGAATCTCCATTGACCTTAATTGAGCTTAGATTAATAAAGCGGCTTACACCCGCCGCCACTGCAGCTTCGGCTAAAGCCGCAGTGCCTTGTGCATTTACTCGTTGAAACTCTGCAGCTGGATCGGCTGTCTCTTCGGCTATCACATGAACGCGGGCAGCTAGGTGTACAATCGCATCAATGCCGTCCAAATACGGAAACCAATCGGTATTTGGCCCCAATTCTCCAAATTCTCGCCGGCCTACCGTGATTGCCAAATGTCCATATTCCTTAAGCTTTGGAGCAAGAGCTTGTCCGACGAATCCCGATCCTCCGGTAACGAGTACCTTCATTTCATCAGCCTATGTATTAAAAGCGCCACAATAAGAAATGCCAAAGTCAGGCAGGTAATCGGATAAATGATCGCAAATATCGCTAAACCAGCTAGCACGATATTCGTGCCTAAGATCATCGCACTTACGTTTAAGTGACTCTTACCGAGTTGAACTGCTTTTTGATAGAAATGTTCTCTATGAGCCTGCCAAATTTTTTCACCTCTGGCGCCCCGTATCAATAATGTTGCCGTGGCATCGGCAAGGTAATAGAGCGGCAAAATAATGGCCGATACGATATATCCCGAATAGGCGAGTTGTAGCAGGAGCCACCCCAATAGAAATCCAACTGTAATGCTGCCGATGTCACCCAAAAAAATTTTTGCGGGTGGCAAATTCCAAAAGGCGAACCCAATAAATGCTGCGCAAAGTGAAGCAGGATACCAAATTGGCACCGGTGATGCTTTTAGAACCAAGCCTATGACAATAAGGCCTAAGCAAATTCCAATTGTCTGTGCGCTGGAGATGGCGTCGATGCCATCCATAAAATTAAATAGGTTGATGAACCAAAGCCATGCTAGACCGATTGTGCAAACTTCGATCCATTGTGGAAGGATATTGCCAAAAAGAGATGCATCAGCCGGAAAAGAGTAAATTCCAAGGGCTACAGCAATTACCTGTACCGCCAAACGCAACGCTGGAGAACGCGGTTTGATGTCGTCGAGCCAAGAGATCGCCGCAAGTATAATTGCACCGACCAAAAGAATTTCGATAGAACCAAATTCGTTGCCATCGATAGGTATTAGCCAAAGAGGTGTTGTAATAGCAATAATCGGAATGCCGCCACCGCGAGGAATGGGCACGGCATGACTGCTTCTTTCATTAGGATGGTCCAAAATTGCGCGTCGTCTCAGGAATTTGAGAGTTACTCCCGTCAAGATATACGAGAGCACCGCGACAATTAGGGATACGGGAATTATCCAAATCATAAATGATTTATAACTGCAGTCAGCAGGAAGAGCCACGCACCTTAAGCATATGCTTGAACATCTTCTGGCTGCAGCCGGACTTCTAACTCTCGACCCAATAACTGCAGCAACATTACAATTCGTTGATCCGTATCGACGCGGATAAAATTTCCGACTTGGCGAGAAAGGGCACCGGCAGTGATTTCTAGACTATCCCCAGGGCCATACGGGATATAAGGCCCCAGCTCGATGAGCTTCTCTGAAGTTTCCCGAGATTGGATCTCCTCAACGATGCCTGATGGGACCGCCGAAGGTTCATCCCCCATGGTTAAGAGATAGGATATACCACGCGTGTTATTAATGGAGCGCCAACGATTGCGATCGAGATCAATTTTCACGAAAAGGTAGCGGGGAAATAGGGGTGTACTTATATTTTTCACTTTTCGCGCATGACGAATTGTCTTTCGGTATTGTGGAAGGTAAGTCTTAAATCCTTGCGCAATAAGCTGACCGGCAGCGAGATTTTCTTTGCCAGGTTGCGTGTATGCTACATACCAACGGATCATTGTGTTGGCTCTAATTCGGTTGGTGCATCACGCAAAATTCCGAGAACAGGTATCGTTAAGATCCTGTCAGAGGGAAATTCAGCTTTTACGCTGTCGAAGGTTTGTTGTGGATTGACTGCGTCTGTAATTATAAGCGCATCGAGTGGCTCTAATTCTTCATACGCTGAAGCGATTTTGAGACCCGCAAAACTTGGTTTTTTGTTATCGCTATCAAGGATGCCGACTAAATCAATTGAATGCTCAATTGCGCAAAGCGTACAAATTTCTGCTAGGTCACTGATACCGACCAAGGCAACGCGGTTCCATCCGCGAGCTTCTGCGTACCTCAAAGATTCAAGGCACTGATCTTTTGCGCGTCTAAAAAATGTGAATGAAGTGGATAAATACTCTGCCGTCAGTCTGGATTTTTCCTTAAATCCTTTCGGTGTTAGGTAATAACTGTATCTGTTGGAGGGTATTTGGCGAACTTTAATATAACCCTTGCGAACGCATCGTTTTAGGTAGGTATTAGCCATGCCCAATGCGATGCCGAGTTCACTCGCCATTGATCGTTGAGTGAGGTCATTGTTCTCGTGTACTACGTTTAGAAGTTCGAGAACGATCTCGGATTCGTTATCTAAGTTATTGTCAGAGTGTCGAGATTGGGGCATTTTTAAAGACAGATAACGTTCAAATCATGAACACTAATACGTTCATTACGTGAACACTAATGCGTTCATACAATGAACGTCAAGAGTCGTTTTATTACCTTGGTTAAGAAAGGGGCAGTTAGGAATAATGGGAAAATTCGATTACTGCTCTTTTAGTCGGTTTTTAAGGGGCTTCGTTTTGGTTTCGAAATGAACTCAGAGTATAAAATTGCGGTGATAGGATTAGGCTATGTGGGGCTGCCGCTGGCAGTAGCCCTATCGAAGATGTTTCGAGTCACTGGATATGACCAAGACCCGTCAAGAATCAGGCAACTTCGAGATGGGGTTGATCGAACCAATGAATTAGATGCGGAAACATTAATCAGTGCTTCGATTACTTATTGCGATGACCCTGTCGAATTGAAATCAGCCAACATTTTTATCATTGCTGTGCCGACGCCGGTCGACCTATCTAATAAGCCAGACCTTGGCTCTTTGGTCGGTGCGGCGAAACTTGTCGGGGGGATCATTCGAAAAGGCGCGATTATTGTTTTCGAGAGCACAGTTTACCCGGGGGTGACAGAAGAGATTTGTGGTCCTGTTCTTGAGGAGGCTTCGGGACTAGCATGCGGTAAAGATTTTTGGCTGGGTTATTCACCAGAGCGTATCAATCCAGGCGATAGAGTCCATGCCGTTGATAAAATTGTAAAAATAGTAGCTGGCCAAACTAGAGAGGTAGTCAAGCACCTTGCCGCAGTTTATGGCAGTATGAACGGTGGAAAAATTTTTGTAGCAAAAGACATCAAGACCGCGGAAGCGGCTAAGGTAATTGAGAATGCGCAGCGTGACATAAATATTGCGTTCATGAATGAGATTACGCAGGTCTTTGGGCGATTGGGTGTGTCAGTCTATGATGTATTGGACGCTGCAAACACAAAATGGAATTTCTTGCCTTTTACACCGGGTCTTGTTGGTGGCCACTGTATTGGTATCGACCCTTATTATCTTGCACACGCGGCAAATTTGGTAGGCATTGATCCTACAGTTCTTCTGTCGGGTCGAGCTACGAATGATACCATGGCTATTTATGTTGCGGATCGAATTTCCGAAAACTTAGAACCAGGTTCTACCGCTCTTATTTTGGGGATAACATTTAAGGAAAACGTGCCGGATATACGTAATTCGAAAGTGGGAGATGTTGTCTCAAGATTAAGCGCGAATGGTTTTACCGTGCTTGTGCATGACCCGCTTGCAAATGCGACAGACGTGCTTCGAGAGTACGGTATAGAATTACTCGATGAATTGCCTAAAAATGTCGATTGCGTTGTCGGCTGTGTTGCTCACGCGCCGTATTATGAATTTTCTTTCGTTGATGTGTTGAGTAAGGATGGCCTAATTGCCGATTTAAAGGGTATTTGGCGGAATAAGGAAGCCGTGCGAGACTATAGATATTGGACACTTTAGGACATCGGTTCGATCGACCATTCGACCACCATTGACCCATCATTTATGCACCCCGTTAGCACGATTTGGTTGGTTCTCTTTGGCTTACCACTGCCAAGATAAATACTGTCTTCAATTTGCATATCTGCGCCGGATGCATGGAACCTCCAGCCTCCACCCTTTTTGAGCCTTAAAATTGCTGAAGATCCCCCTTGTGCTAGAGAGACTGCGACCAGTGGATGTAGGTGAAATCGAAAAGCAAATCTGAATTCACCCGGCGTCGAAATAATCTCGGTTCCTTTTACACCCTCCGCATTTCTGAGAACTTCGACTTTGCGCGAATGTTCGAGCCCAAACAACGGTCGATACCCGTCGTGGGAAGCCTCAAAGCAAAGCTCCGTTTCGGTATCCTGTCGGCTATAAGTAATTATCCGGGCGCTTCTTCCTATGTCACCATTTTTTAAAATCTCACTCGAGTTCCGGTCTTCCACAGACAATGTAGAATGTGCCGCGGTCATCCGTTGTGCCATTTGCCAAGCTGGTTCGGAGTCAATTGCGGCTCCGCAATTTACGACCATGCGTTCCTGGCCTACGCTCACCTCAATGCTTAAGGTTCCTGCATGTGCGCCGCCGCCGCAGAATGGCCTTGCTGGAGCGCCAGTATCTGCCAGTACTAGTAGTCGTCCAGAAAGTAATCTTTCAAAGCCTGAATCACGAGCACTGCGTGGTGGCGGCCCGCGTGTGTCCGCTTGGATTAGCGTTGAATCGATTGATTTCGCATCTTCTTCTCTACTTCCATTAAAGAGGGCGAGCCCCCCGTCTTGATGGCGGAAAAAACGGAGCATAGGAGCCATGCGGTCGATTGCCTGCTGAAGACTGTCCGGTACAGGGTTTTGGGCTTCAATTAAAACCCTGCGAATATCGATCAACGTTTGCAGGGCGACTTTCTGTTTAAACGGTGAACGAGAAAAGTGGCCGCCATCTGCTAGGATTTGTAGCTCGATTTCATTTTCCAGCTTGCGAATAAAGTAGCGGAGTTTCTTTTCCTTATTGGGAAGGCATATGGCACTATAAATTAAGGCCTTTAAGGCAATAAATCTTTCGGTACTCTCCAACTCAAATTTAAATGAACGATTCAAATGAACAAGCTGGATAACGATCTGGCGCAGGAGACGTGTCCTAAGTGCCCGACTACTTTTTGCGAAATAAATATCGTAATATTCAAGCCAAATTGCAATTCGTGCTGCCAAGACCGGGCCTTCCCATGCCGGCGCTGACCATTTTGAATTTAAAAGCATCCAATCGTTGACCAAGGACCGGATGCGCCGCTTCGCCATGTCAATATCACTAATAGCTGAGACATCTTTAAGCCACTCAAAGGTATGCAAAGCATTAGTTACTTCGTTATTTGGGTGATCTGCGACCCAAGGGTCAATCGATGTAAGTTCCCCAATCTCCCCAAAATTAAATTGTCCACTTAAAATCCCCTCACCTCGAATTTGATTGCCGGTAACTGTTGGCTTCGGCGCAAAATTTAAAGCCTTTGGCGTTGGCCGATAAAGAGAAAGAGAATAAACCGGCGAGCGGAAGATCGCTGTCAGGCTATTTCGGTGGATACGGCGGTAAAAAATGCGAAGCCGATCGATAACCGCCATAGTCGACGTCCTTTAATATGAGGCGCGTAATTGACTGATATTGTCCTTATAGCATGTAACACCGCCGCGGAATGTGGCGGTGCCAGCGACCAGGACATCAGCACCTGCAGCGACAACCCGCCTTGCTGTTAACGCATCGATACCGCCATCGACTTCTAAATCAATCGCAAGCCCCGATTCGTCAATCCGACGCCTTATTTCGTGTATTTTTTCAATCTGGTTTTCAATAAATTTCTGGCCGCCGAAACCAGGATTAACCGTCATCACCAGGATGAGGTCCAGTTGATCGATAAGATTGTCAATTACACTTGCCGGCGTAGCAGGATTCAATGAAAGCCCTGCTTTTTTGCCAAGGTTCTTTATGCTTTGAATAGTTCGGTGGGTATGTGGTCCAGCCTCTGCGTGTATCGTTATTATATCTGCTCCAGCTTCCGCAAAGGCGCTGACATACGGATCAACTGGGGCAACCATCAAGTGCACATCAAAAGGTTTTTTGCTGTGCCGACGAAGTGCCTTTACCACTGCAGGGCCAATAGTGATGTTAGGTACGAAATGCCCGTCCATCACGTCGATATGGATATAGTCAGCGCCGGCAGCATCGATATTTTCAACTTCCTTGCCGAGTTTTGCAAAATCCGCTGATAGTATCGATGGAGCAATTTTTATTTTTTTTTCCATACTCTTTACCTATGCGTTGGAGCCATTACAGGCAAGCGGTCTCTATGCCTTAAGGGAGAGGTGAACGCTTTATCCGCGCAGCGAAAAAACCGTCTAATCCGCCCCATGCTTTCCAATGGCTCGGTAGTGTTCGTAAATCTCCAGCAGGCGTAATGAATTCGCTGACTGCATCGATTTCTTTTGGGGTAACCGGATCGCGCTTAAATCGTTTGTTAGTCAAAAGAAATTTGTTAACGACCCTTTGACACTCTTCGGGTTGCAGTGAGCAAACTGCATAAATCAAATGGCCTCCAGGCCGAACCAAATTCGCCGCCGCATTGATCAACTCTGATTGTAATTTGGCCAGACGGCGCACATCGGAAAGTGATTTTAAAAGAGTAATGTCCGGATGCCGTCTGATTGTACCGGTAGCTGAACAGGGCGCATCCAATAATACTGCATCAGCAAGGTTCTTTGGTTTCCATGACAACACATCGGTACAGTGTAATTCTATCGCCATACCGAGCCTTGTAAGATTGCGCCTCATTATCTCCAGTCTTTTGTCTGACCTGTCTACGGCAGTGACCTTCGCGCCGGCAGAGACGAGTTGAGCTGTTTTACCTCCAGGCGCTGCACAAAGGTCGTATACACGTTTACCCGATGGTGTGGGCACTAATCGTGCTGGCAAAGCTGCGGCGGCATCCTGCACCCACCAACCGCCATCTCGGAAACCATCGATATCTGTGACTTGGCTTGCATAATCAAGACGAACTGATTGTGTGGGAAGTAAATTTGCATTTAATTTTTTTGCGAGATTGGTTGGTGCTTTTCGGGCGGTTAGGTCGAGCGCCGGTTCGGTTAGGTGCGCAACTGCGATTTCTTTTGCATTTTCATAGCCATACTCCTTTTCCCAGCTTTCGAATAACCATCCCGGGGTGTTATGCCGCGCGGCTTCCTCTTTTTTAAGATCATCTAATTCGGAAATACGCCGCAGGACCGCATTGATAAGACCAGTAAATCCAGCAAACCTAGTTCCTTTTGCGAGGCGAACGGATGTATCAACTGCAGCATGCTGCGCGGTCTTCAATACAATAAGCTGTGTAGCACCTATCCGAAGAATATGACGAACCCTACAAGCCTTGGTTGGAATAGGTTTTTTAAGAAATAGCCCAATCGCTCGATCGATTTCACCTAAATGACGCAAGCAGGACTTGACTAATAAATGTGCGAAGGCCCTGTCCGAATCGGCAAGTTTGTTAAAATTTTTCGAAACCTGGAGGCTAGTTTCCAATGCTTCTTTATTGTCGAGGACGCGGCTTAAAAGTTCGACCGCAGCCACGCGCGCAGGAATTCCAGCTTGATTTGACATCCTGCCGGTTTAGGTCGATCCGTCGATCTAAACAAGGAAATTTAGGGGAAATATTCAGTTTTATTGTCAATTGTGACAGTTTGAAGCTTGTAAATTAATGAACTAAGAGCGATATCCACTTAATGCTGAAAAATTTGTCAGACCGGTTGAAGCCTTCAAATGTCAGAACATCAGATATTCCGGATCCACGCGGACATGATGCGAAAGCGCTTGCCGAAAAGAAGGCTGATGCCGCTGGAGAAAAATGGCGGGAGGCTGCCGAAGCCAGCGGCGAGAAGCCTGTGGAAGTGGGCGGGCCAAAAGGACTAGAGCCAACGCGTTATGGCGATTGGGAGCGAGCTGGCCGTTGTGTCGATTTCTGACAATTTCTGTTGGATCTAAACCAGGCTGCCTTCCAAAAATTTGAAGCGCTCGTCTATCGGTTCATCCGGTTTTTGACTAGATCGTCAACGACAGCGGGTTCGGCTAATGTTGAGGTGTCGCCTAAATTTTCGAAGTCATTGTCGGCGATCTTGCGAAGGATACGGCGCATAATTTTCCCGGATCGCGTCTTAGGCAAACCGGGCGCCCATTGCAGCCAATCCGGCGATGCGATAGGCCCAATTTCCTTGCGTACCCACTGCACGAGTTCTGCGCGGAGATCTTCTGATGTCGCTTCACCAATATTGAGGGTTACGTAAGCGTAAATACCTTGTCCTTTGATATCGTGGGGGGCACCTACAACTGCAGCTTCTGCTACCTTAGAGTGGGCCACCAGCGCTGATTCGACCTCCGCTGTTCCCATTCTATGGCCGGACACGTTGATAACGTCATCAACTCTACCGGTAATCCAGTAATAGCCGTCTTCATCGCGTCGGCAACCGTCGCCGGAAAAATATTTTCCCGGGAATGTGCTGAAATAGGTCTCAATGAAGCGTTGATGATCTCCAAACACTGTTCGCATCTGACCTGGCCACGAATCAAGGATACAGAGGTTACCTTCTGCGGCTCCTTCCAAAATATCTCCGTCTCCATCGACAAGAGCGGGCTGGATGCCAAAAAATGGTCGCGTTGCTGATCCCGGTTTCAAATCAGTTGCACCTGGCAGTGGCGTTATCAAAATACCACCGGTCTCGGTCTGCCACCAGGTGTCAACGATTGGGCAGCGCCCATCGCCGACAACATTGTAATACCAAAGCCAAGCCTCTGGATTGATCGGCTCGCCTACAGAGCCAAGAAGGCGGATCGATTTTCGGCTCGTCTTGGTAACTGGCTCATTCCCTTCGCGCATTAGCGCACGAATGGCCGTCGGGGCAGTGTAGTAGATGTTTACTTTATGCTTGTCGCAGACCTGCCAATGCCGGCTCGCATCTGGATAGTTTGGCACACCCTCAAACATCAGCGTGGTAGCACCGTTTGCGAGTGGCCCATAGACGATGTAACTGTGCCCAGTGACCCAACCCACATCCGCGGTGCACCAATAAATATCCCCATCATGGTAGTCGAATACATATTGATGGGTCATTGACGCGTATACGATATAACCGCCAGATGTATGGAGCACGCCTTTTGGCTTTCCCGTTGAGCCAGACGTATAAAGAATGAATAAGGGGTCTTCCGCACTCATAGGCTCGGCCGGACAATCAGCAGAGGCTTTTGCCATCGCTTCGTGATACCAAACATCGCGATCATCAAACCAATTGATATCACCACCCGTACGTTTGACCACGATGACTTTTTGAATTTTGTCGCACAATTCAGCTGCAGCGTCCGTATTGGCCTTAAGAGGGATCGGACGACCACCACGCAGCCCTTCGTCAGCGGTAATTATGATGCTCGATTCGCAATCTTGCGCGCGCCCGGCGAGCGCATCCGGCGAAAATCCGCCAAAGACGACCGAATGAATGGCGCCAATCCGCGCACACGCCAACATTGAGTAGGTCGCTTCGGGTATCATCGGCATGTAAATTGTAACTCGGTCACCTTTTTTAACCCCTTGTGCCTTCAATACGTTTGCAAGTTTGCAAACATTTTCATGCAATTCGCGGTATGTAACCTTTGTATCTTCGCTTGGATCGTCACCTTCCCAAATGATTGCGGTTTGGTCGCCACGCTTTTCGAGATGTCGGTCAATACAGTTGTAGGAAACGTTTAATTCACCGTCTTCAAACCATTTAATCTCAACATTTCTTGGTCCGTATGAGACGTTTTTTACTTTCGAAAACGGTTTTGACCAGTCAACCCTCTTTCCATGTTCGGCCCAGAATCCCTCAGGGTCCTCAACTGACCGTTTGTACATCTCAAGGTAACTGTCATTGTCGACATATGCTTCTTTTGCGGTGGAATCCGGTACCGGGAAATAATTTTGATCCGACATCTTGGCTCACTCCCTACTGAATTTTGTTTCGTGTTCTTATCAGCCTTGTCCAACTGTGGGATTTGACCCTCTACGTATAATGTCAGAGTTTGTAGCCTGCTAACAAGAGAGCCGCTATTGCGGAATGAGGAAAAGATGTTGCTACAACATGCGACTTGGCCTGAGGTCGAAGCCTATCTTCAGTGTAACAAAGGGATCGTCGTTCCAATTGGGTCTACCGAACAGCATGGGCCTTCGGGACTAATCGGCACTGATGCACTTACAGCTGAAATCATTGGCCGACGGCTTGGCGAGGTGACTGACGCCTATGTGGCACCAACTTTGGCATATGGTATGGCGGAACATCATATGGCATTCACGGGCACCATTACGCTCCAACCATCAACTATGATAATCGTCATTCGAGATATTGTGATGTCTCTGGCGCGGCATGGTTTCGAGCGAATCTTCTTCGTGAACGGCCATGGCGGTAATGTAAATTCAGTAAAAGTGGCGTTTAGTGAAATTAAAAATGAACTTGCCGAGCGGCGCACAAATTCTGATCGATTGGTAAATGAACTGCCAAACGATGTTCGCTGTAGCCTGCATAATTGGTGGGCTGGAAAAAAGACGACCGCTCTCCGGCAATCACTTTATGGAGAATCGGAGGGATATCATGCGACGCCCTCCGAAGTTTCTGTTACCTGGTATGCATACCCCGAGGAACAACGTGATGTAGCGCTCGGGCCCTTGGTAAAGATTAAACGCGCTTACCAAGGTCCGAAAGATTATCGAGAACTCTTTCCTGACGGGCGCATGGCTTCGGACCCATCATTAGCTTCACCGGAGGATGGTGAGCGTCTGGTCAACCTCGCGGTGAACGAGCTAGCCCAAAGTTTTAGGGACTTTCTGACGGAAGCTTAAATGACCGGCTGCACCTAAAGAATTATGCTTCCGAGGCTGTGCAATAATATATTTCCATTTTTGCAAGTGACATCAATGGGCTTTAGTCTTTGGCCAACACAAGGGCCGGCTGAGCAATTTCCGTCTTCGATACGAAATACGGCGCCGTGCGTTGCACATACGATCATACTTTTGTCGAGCGTCAAAAAATTCTTGTTCTTCCAGTTCAACGGGGTTCCGATATGCGGGCAGTCGTTAAAATACCCAAACACAACATCGCCTTTTCGAACAACGAAAAATTCGATGTCGTTATCTTTTAACGTATGTAAAAAGCCGCGGCTCTCGCCGTCGGCAATATCGTCGAGACGGCAGAGAACCATCGTCACGGCTTTGTTCCACCCATTTCGCAAATGAGTTTCCATTCAGCATCTCCAACTGGTAGCACTGAAAGCCGAGACTGACGAATGAGGGCTAGGTTTTCCAGCCGTGGTTCGGATTTGATTTTGGCTAGTGTGACAGGATCTTTGAAAGGGCGCACCGCTTTAACATCCACCATGCCAAATCGGCCCGATAGATCTGTCGGATCAGGATAATATTCTCTGGCAATGGAGACGATACCTACGATGCATTTTTCATTGATTGAGTGATAGAAGAATGCTTTGTCGTTTCTCTTCATCGCCTTCATGTTATTGGCGGCTTGAAAATTACGGACACCGTCCCACTCTGCGATGCCATCCCGCACTTGATCATCCCAAGACCATGAGCCTGGTTCTGATTTCATGAGCCAGTAAGCCATTCGATAATCCCCAAATAATTCTATTCCAATATGCTGATAAAACTTGCAGAAAGTATACCGATTCAGCTTTGGGCTTCTGCCCGAAATGGTCGCCGAAGTAATGCCCTTATAACATCGTCAACATTTTCATCTTTATGAAGAATACGGCTGATAGAATCGCAAATTGGCATTTCAACGCCAAGCCTATTTGCAAGTGCGCTCAATGAGCGAGACGAATCTACACCTTCTGCGATTGAACGTCTCTCTGCAAGAATGTCGGATAAGCTGCGGCCTTCGCCCAACGCCATTCCGAGGGACATATTGCGTGACTGCGTGCCATTGCACGTGAGTGTAAGGTCTCCAAGTCCCGATAGGCCCATCATAGTTTCGAACTTTGCGCCTTTGGCAAGGCCGAGGCGTACCATTTCCGCTAGCCCTCTTGTAATTAGGGCGGCGCGGGCGTTGTCCCCGAATTTCTTTCCGGTCACAATTCCACAAGCAATCGCTAAGACGTTCTTTACCGCGCCGCCGATTTCAGCGCCAATTGGATCATCCGAGTAGTACGGTCGAAAGCGTTCGCCCCCGATGATTTCGATAAGGCTATGGCCGACGTGTTCGTCCTCGCACGCAAGTGTAACGGCGGTTGGCAGGCCTACCGCAACTTCGCGAGCAAATGTTGGTCCAGACAGGACAGCGATGGGTTGGTTTCCCATGAATTCCGTCACCACCTCTGTCATTAAGGAGCAGGTTCCCTGTTCGACACCTTTCGAGCAAATGACTAATGGTGTTCCAGGTTGCAGGCTTACTGTTAGATTTTCGATCACGCCTCGGAGAAATTGCGCAGGGACTACCAACAAAATGGCATCCGAATTTGCCGTTGCCGTTGTAAGATCGCCAGTCGCCACAATATCTGTTTCTATTTCTGTCTTTGGTAAAAAAATTGGATTACCGAGGCCTGCGTTAATCGATTCTACAACTTCCGGTTCCCGAATCCACATTACAACTTTGTGCCCACTTCGTCGCACGACGCAAGCTAAGGCAGTGCCCCAAGCGCCACCGCCTATAATTGTTATTTTGGACATATTTATTAGCCTTGGCCTGCGGTTTTAAATTCGTCAAGCGGCCAACGCGGTCGTGGCGCAAAATCAAGTGAGTCCATAGCGCCGACTTTAAAGTGCTCGATACCCGCCCAGGCCACCATTGCTCCATTATCGGTGCAAAGGTTAACAGGAGGTGCCACAAATTGAAAACCCTTCAACTGCGTAACATTATAAAGTTCACGGCGCAGAATTTCATTAGAAGCGACGCCGCCGGCAGCAACCAACGTATTCCCTTTTGGATATATATGTTTGAACATATCAATTGCTTGTTGTGTCCGTTCACCGGTAACTTCAGTCGCAGCCGCTTGAAAGGATGCAGCGATATCTGCGACGGTCGACCCTTCTTGCAACTGCGTTTCAGGCCGCTCGACCAACTTGCGGACAGCTGTCTTCAAGCCCGAAAAAGAGAAGTCACAATTGGGACGGCCTTTCAAAGGGCGGGGTAGATCGTACGCCGTCGGATCGCCGTCCTTTGCAATAGCTTCAATCTCTGGTCCGCCTGGATACGGAAGACCCAATAAATTTGCGGATTTATCAAATGCTTCGCCGATCGCGTCATCTATAGTCGTGCCCAGTATCTTATGATCGTTTGGTCCGGCGACCGCTACAAATTGGCTGTGCCCGCCGGAAACAAGCAAGGCGAGATAGGGGAAATCAATATTTTCCGTAAGACGCGGTGTCAGTGCATGCGCTTCCATATGATTTATTGCAAAGAATGGCAGTTGGTGAACCAATGCAATTGACTTGGCTGCCATTAGCCCCACCATCACGCCACCAATGAGGCCGGGTCCGGCCGTAGCGGCCACGCCGTCGAGGTCAGCGAAGGTTAGTCGAGCATCTGTTAATGCGGTTTCGATAACTTTTGGAAGATTCTGAAGGTGGCTGCGTGCAGCAATCTCAGGTACAACACCGCCAAAGGGCTTGTGCTCTTCCAGTTGGGTCAGGATAACGTTAGAAAGAATTGCGCGGTCATCTGAAACAACTGCGGCTGCCGTTTCGTCGCACGATGTCTCAATTCCAAGGATCAGCATAATTTTTTATTTTGTAGGGCATTGATTGTCTGCGCGCAAACCTCTTTCGAAATATGCTTTTAAGAGGTAACAAGTTTGTGTGGGGGAAATCAAATGGCACCTTTAAAAATTGGATCACGCGGCTCTCCTCTTGCGATGCGGCAAGCGGAGGAAGTTCGTAACGCACTCATTGCGAATCAGCCTGAACTGGACGTTGATATTATAGAAATTTCGACGACCGGTGATATGATTCAAGACCGTACCCTAGCGGCAATCGGTGGCAAGGGGCTCTTTACGAAGGAGATCGAGCAAGCTTTGTTGGAGCGTGTGATTGATATCTCCGTGCACTCTGCCAAAGATATGCTTACAGAATTCCCACCCGGTTTGATACTAGGACCAATTTTACAGCGAGAAGATACCCGAGACGGATTTATATCGCGTGGTAGACAAATGCTATCGGAAATGCCGGAGGGTTCCGTCATTGGTACGGCGTCGTTGAGGCGGCAAGCGCAAATTTTGGCGATGCGGCCAGATTTAAAGGTTATACCGTTTCGCGGAAACGTGCAGACACGACTTCGAAAATTAGATGAAGGCCAGGCAGATGCTACATTGTTGGCTGTCGCCGGATTGAAACGCCTTGATCGCATGGATGTTTTGACGCAGCTATTTGATCCTGAAATGATTTTACCGGCAGTTGGACAAGGGGCGATTGCAATAGAGCTCCGAGCAGACGATGAAAAGAGTTTGCGCGCGGTAGAACCTCTTAATCATTTCAAGAGCGCCACGGAAGTTGCTATGGAAAGGGCATTTCTCGCAGTACTAGATGGTTCCTGCCGTACGCCAATAGCCGGATTAGCTGTCGCTGATATTGAAACGGGCTGGATTAAATTTCGAGGATTAATTGCGAAACCTGATGGTTCTATTGTGCACGCGACGATCCGGGAGGGTAACATTGATGATGCTATTGATATGGGCAAAGACGCTGGTCTCCAATTAAAAACTGAAGCGGGGCCAAATTTCATCCCATGACTTGCTCGCGACGGTGTTTGAGAGTGCTAAACACGCGTCCCACTGAAGACGCCGCTGAACTCTATAAATTATTGTGCGAGTTGGGCTATGAAGTAATAAGCGAACCCTTATTGAATGTGCGGTTTAAGACTTCAAATCCACCAGCTATCGGCGCTTTTCAAGCCGTGTTGTTCACATCACGTAATGGTGTGCGCGCATTTGCTTATAGATCCGATGAACGTAAGACTATGGCATTTGCTGTTGGGGATGCAACCTCACGCGAGGCGGAATCTGTCGGTTTTGAGGAAGTGCGTTGTGCTGCAGGAAACGTGGAGAGTTTAGCTGCGCTTGTTGTGAATCAACTTAATCCGCGCAATGGACCGTTGCTGCATATATCCGCTAGTGTAACTGCGGGAGATCTTGCAGGTCGCTTAAATAAAGCTGGATTCGGCGTTGAAAAATCTGTCTTGTACGAAACAATTCCCTCAATGAATTTGAGTACGCGTACAAAAAAGCTATTTCAAAACAGTGAAATAGATATAGTCGTTCTGTTTTCACCTCGGACTGCACGTACATTTGTTGCTTTGTTAAAGCGAGCGGAACTATTAGACTTCTGTAAAGGTCTTGTTGTTATTTGCTTAAGCAAAGACGTAGCTTCAGAGTTGCACGATATTACTGGGATTAGCATTTTGACTGCCAACGAACCAACCCTTGAAGCGGTGCTTCGAATTTTTCGAGATATCGATTGCGGAGATTGGGTAAATGGATAGAGACGGCGCGCCCGTTGATTTTCAGAACGCGCAGCGGGTTATTAATTTTTTGGGCGGAATTCGGCCCGCTGCTGCAAAGTTAGGCATTCCAGTTACGACAGTCCAAGGATGGAAAAATCGCGGGAATATACCAGAGAGCCGACATCAAGAAATTGAGAGGGTATTGGTGGACCTCGGTTTAAATGAGGACCAGGCACCCGCTTTACAAAACTCGTCTAGCTCTGTCCTGAATAAACCTGAGCAGCCTAATGTGTTGAGTGAGGATAAGAAGACATCCAGAGAAACTGATCCACCATCCAAAGATGATTTAAAAGATTTAGGTGCAGAACCGAATACAACGCAAGGCAATGCCGGTGTATCGAGCCTCGCGATTTTCGCATTGATTATATCTCTTATCGCTCTTTCTGTAGTCGTGGTTTCAATCTTCCGTCCGGATTTTCTGCCAACAAGGTTGGTCAACAAGAGTGCTACTCTCGATCCGGTTTGGATGGGCGCAGTTTCAAAATTAGAGGCTTCAGTCGCACGATTGGATTCAGGTTTCTCAGCCATCTCTCAGAAACACGAAAAATTACTACCATTTGTTAACGACATTCAACTGAAGATCGACTCAGTTAATGAAAAAATTACAGCGTTTCAAGAATTGAATCCGAATAGTGATTCGGCCAATCAAAACCTCTCAAATACTATCGTAGATTTAAAAGACCGGTTCGATAGTTTGCAGCAAAAACTATCATCAAAAACTCGATCTGATGCCAACAACATTGAGGAAATGTTTGTAGAATTTGAGGCTGGCCTTAACTCGATTGAGAAACGTCTTGCCTCATTTGCAAAACAACAGAAATTACTTAAAGAACGTTTAACCCAATCGTTGCCTTTACATGGTATCGTGGAGGCCTCTCCTGAAATTGCATTGCTTGCATTGGGTCAATTTGAAACAGCGGTACGCTCGGGGCGAAACTACTCAGCCTCTCTTCGGCGGATGCAAGTTTTGGTCTCCAACAATCCGCAAGTGTTGAAGGTACTTGAGACATTTGAGGCTAATGCGGAGACAGGAAGCCCAACAATAAAAAAATTACGCAAAGAACTTATGAATCTGCGGGTGGATTTAATCGCAGGAAAGCCACCTGCAGATGGGCGAAGTTTGCTCGATGGTGTATGGGCGCAAGTTAAATCAACCATAAGCTTACGGCGTATTGATGGGAAAGGTGCATCCCCGCTCACTTTAACAGAGCGTGCGCTTGACCAAGGCGATTTTGGAAAAGTGCTGGAACACACTAAAGGGTTTGGACCCAACGTTGAAGCCTGGCGTAAAAAAGTTGACTTACATTTGGAATTTATGAACGGCCTTCAGGCTTTGGATCGTATGTTGAACCCGGAAATCGAGAATTTGAACTCGGGCAGGCCGTTGGTTCGCGGGCAAGTGGTGAAATGATCAGGGCAGTGGTTCTCTTTCTTCAAATTTTGTTGCTAATTGGATTGAGTGTTTGGTTAGCCAAAGAGCCGGGATATGTGAGCATCGTATGGAGAAATTGGCAGGTAGATACCTCTGTTGGTATCCTCGTTGTGGCAGTTGGCCTGGTCGCTATCGCAACTACATTAGCATTTCGATTTTGGCAATTTCTTACACAAACGCCGGGTCGTCTTTTGACGAATAGGCGAGCGGGTCGTGAGCGTCGCGGGTATCGTGAGATTACAGACGGTATGCTTGCGTTAGCATCCGGCGATGCTGCAAACGCAATGAAGCATGCCCGGCGAGCGGGTAACTTTCTAGGCCGCCCCGCTGCTGCGGGGCACCTTATTGTTGCCGAAGCTGCGGTTCTTCAGGGTAATTTAGATCTTGCAAAAAAGCACTTTGAGGTGCTTCTGGAAGATGAGCAAACTGCCGTCGCTGGAGCCCGCGGTTTGCTTGCACGTGCCCTGGATGTTGATGATCGCGGTGAAGCGCTGAGGCTGGCTGAAAAAGTGCGTTCTATCGATCCTGAGGCGACATGGGTATTATCGAACCTATTCGATTTACAGGTAAATGCAAGAGAATGGGGCTCCGCTGATATAACGATGGACGAAGCGATCAAACGACGCTCTATTTCAAGTGCCAAAGGTCGACGTCTGCGCGCGTTAGTCTTATTTGAACGTGGTATGGCATCGGCTGAAATTAGCGATAATGATACGGCAGTCGGATTTTTCCGAGAAGCATTAGATTTAGACCCAGCGTTACCATATGCAGCGATTGAATATTCAAAACTTCTGCTTCAAAGTGGAAAGCAGCGTCGTTCCCAAAGGGTACTTGAGCAATCATGGGTCACCACGCGGCATCCAGATATTGCCGAACAATTACTTGCAGCCGCTGTAAATGACGAGCCGGTTGACAGATATAAAATGGCCCAAAAACTAATTTCCCAAAACCTTGACGCGGATAGTTCTCTGATTTTAGCCGGCTATGCATTTGAGGCTAATCTTTGGGGCGAAGCGAGAAAATATGTTGAGCTAACATTACAAGAACGGTCTTCAGTTGGGGCCTGTGAGATAATGGTCAAAATTGAGAATAAAGAGCGTATGCGAATTGATACTGTGGGCGAGTGGCAGGCAAAAGCTTTGACCGCCGCTCCGGACAAGGCGTGGATTTGCTCAAATTGCCATTCGCATGCAGAAAATTGGGCCACTATCTGCCATAGTTGTGGTGGGTTTGGTCGATTAGAATGGCGGTTTCCTAGCAAACCGACATCATCCAAAACTCCACTGTCCGCTAAATCGATTCCCTTTTTGTCGAATTTTGAGAAAATTAATTAATTGTTGGCGCTTTAGTGCCTTTGCTTCCGCTAGTGTTTATATCGGACGCTATGGGTAGTGCGGCGATATTTGAACAGTAGGTCGCGTATATCTGTTTATTCATTTTATCCTCTCTAGGATATTATAATAAATGTGTTAAAAGCTCTGCAAATTTGGAAATGGTTCGTTAGGTCTTAATATAGTCAAACTTTGGACTTTTTTGGCCTTCTAATCCACAACGGAGCAGCAATCCCCTGAAAATCCGATACAATAATTTAATTCGTATGCAAAACACTAAAAATTGGGTTTCCAGCATAAGAGATAGGAATTTATCAGGTCTCATCCTCTACATCGATCAAAGTAAAATCGATTGTTGCGGCATACAATCAAGCCATACGAATCAGAAGCTAAAAAGATGGCTCTCGGAAGCCCTCTTCGTATTTCATGTCTCGGTGATACAGTATATCCAAGCGAGCGGCCGTTTGTTTTGGTTCCCAGCCGCGCTCTTTTCGCAATACTCGAAGTCTGGAGCCGAAACCGCGGCGCACAAACTCTGCGTTGGGGGGGGGCATATAAATTATTTTGAAACGCAAATACGAGAGTTGCAGGAAAGATCGGCCTATAAACCGCCGGCCTTAAAAATTTTAATGCGAGAAGCTTGTTCCCATTGAAAGGTGTTGCCATCTACTCCTTAAAAAAACGTTTCGAATCAACTCATTTAGTTTTCGGAGTCATCCTAGTTATTCATTTCGATGATTTGAGTTGAATTTGGGATTGTCAGTTTGATAAAATTATAAAGAACAAAAATAGAACAAAAATCCGAGTCGCATTGAATTATACCTGTTTAGTTCTTTTTATGTTCTTGTAATGATCTAACTATTCCGAAGGTATTGTGGACAACACATCTAAGGTTTTTTATGCAGATTTAAAACACCGTTAAATGGGCAGTGGTGGATTAATTAAAACGATTGGGCGAAACCGTAAAAGTTTTGGCCGTCAAATTTTAATATTCTAAAGATTTTTTAAGGCTTCTCCCACGGCCAAATTATCAAAATACCTGTTAAATTTTCCACCTAGAGTGTTCTTACTTATGGGTAATGAATCTATCCAAAATAGAGACGTAGCGGCAAGGTCTGCATACTAAAAAACGCTATAGTCCCCGAAATTGGAGATAAGGTATATCGAGAGCTTGATCCCCATTAATGGGGGGTGACGTGCGCTAGCCCGCGGGAGCCGAAAGAATTTTCATCTTGCGGTGGGTCTTCTGCGAACGCCCAGAACTTGTCCAAGATTTGATCCGAATGATGTATTGGAGCCTAATTTTTCTCCGACGTCTAATGTTTAGAGTTCTATAATAATGTTTCCATTCTGATCCAAATTCGCTTTCGCGCCGGGCGGAATGAGACAGGTTGCATCGTATTCCTCAACGATGCATGGGCCACTCAGTGGCTCTGATAGATCAGCTCGATGAATTACGGGCGTGTCGAGCCAGCCTACTTCTGGTCCAAAATATGCTCTTCGGTTTGGAAGCTTACCGCTTGGGCCGCGGCGTTCCGCGGTAATCCTTTTTGGTATTCGTGGCCGATCGGGAACGCCCATTCCAATCAATTGCGCATTAACAATTTCGACTGGCTCTTCGGGGCCGGCTCGGTGACCATATGTGCGCTCATGCTCTTGACCAAATGCCTCCTCTAATTCGGTAATTTTATTGGCGTCGAAGGTGCCATCAGGCGCTGGCACTGTCAGTTCGAAAATTTGTCCTTTGTAATGCATGTTTGCAGATCGCCGAAAGTGCATCTGGTTGGCGCTGAAGCCGTCAATTTTTAGCTGTTTACGCGCTTGGTCTTCTAAAGTTTTCCAGACGCCGGTTAGGGATGATGGGTCCATCTCGCGCACGACACGCTGTACTGTTCGAGAGTAATGGTGTTCTACATCTGCATACAACAAGCCAAAAGAGCTAAAGAGCCCTGGTGAAGGTGGTACGACAATTTGTTTCATTTGAAGCTCTCGAGCCATGCCCGCTGCAAATAGAGGACCGTTGCCACCAAATGGCACCATTGCGTATTGCCGAGGGTCACGCCCGCGCTCTGACGAAACAGCGCGAATGGCGCGAATCATATTTGAGATGGCGATCTGATGTGCACCATACGCTGCATGTTCGATAGATAATCCTGTCGGTATTGCGATTGATTTTTCAAAAATTTGATGGCTTAGTGAAGCATCTATTTTGAGTTCGCCCCCTACCAGATATTCTTGGTTCAAATAGCCAAGGATGACATTAGCATCTGTTACAGTTGGGTCCGTGCCCCCTATGTCATAACAAACAGGACCGGGATTTGCGCCAGCACTTTGGGGACCAATTTGAATTGAGCCACCTGCATCAATCCATATGATAGAACCGCCGCCTGCGCCAACTTCGGCCAGATCGATTGCTGGCACTTTGAGCAAATAGCCGGAACCAGTCATGAGGCGCGAGCCGGTTAATATGCCACCACCAACCTGAAATTCTAGCGATCTGCTATACTCGCCATTTTCAATTAACGATGCTTTTGCGGTCGTGCCGCCCATATCAAAGGTGATGATATTCTTTAGGCCTACCTTATCACCGAATGCGTAGCCACCCACAACTCCGCCAGCTGGTCCTGATTCCACAATATTGCAGGGAAGCCGAGAAGCGGCTTCGGCAGTCATAAGCCCGCCGTTTGATTGCATCAACAAGAGAGGTGCGGTGATAGAAGCGTCGGCAAATTCGGATTGAAGGTTTTTCAGGTAATGAGAAACGATTGGAAGCAAGTAGGCATTAATTACTGTCGTTGAAGTGCGTTCATATTCCTTTATTTCAGGTAAAACATCGAAGCTTATGCATACTGGTAAGTCTGGTGCTTTTCTTTGGATGATTTCCTTCAATATTTGCTCATGCTTTGGATTGGCAAATGAATTTATGAGAGAAATTGCAATTACTTCGACATTCTCACCGAGGAGACGGTCGATAACAGCTTCTGCTTCGGATCTATCAAGTGCGTTTACAATTTCACCTTTCGTATTTATGCGCTCGTCGACAACTAGACGGAGATACCGTTCCACCAGCGGGGCTGGTTTTTCCCAATTTAAATCGTAGAGACGTGGCATGCGCAGGTTTCTAATTTCGAGAACGTCCCTGAAACCTTTTGTGCCGATTAAACCAGTTTTGGCACCTTTGTGCTCCAGTATTGCGTTTGATGCGACAGTCGTGCCGTGCAGCACTTCTAAGACATCTTGGCCGGTGAGACCGTTGGCCTCAAAAACTTCTGCCAGACCATCAACGATAGCCTGTGCATAATTATCGACACTGGAAGAAATTTTTTTTGTCAGAACGCCGCCATTCACGTCCATTAAGACAATATCAGTGAATGTGCCCCCGATATCGACGCCAACTCGATAATTTGTCATGTCAGGTCCAATTTTTAATTTCTTTTACTCAGTGGCTTCAAGTGCCGTCTTCGTCCGGTCATCATCCCAAGCAACAAACGGAGGTTTGGCCCCCTCGCGTGTTCTACGCATCATTTGGCGCAAAGAATTTGTCTTATCGGCGTCTACGCTCATTAACTTTTTGTCAATAACGACACCGTAGTCAGTTTTTGATGATTTTATGCTGACAAGCTCATCCCTAACATCTCGCAAAACACTCGCTGGATCGCGGTCGAGTGGGTCGCCCCAACCGCCACCGCCGGCTAATTCATGCCGAAAAACATCACCTTTCTGGATAGTCATTGTGGGTTTCGAAGTAAGTTTTTTATTTTTGTTCTGTGGGTTTAGATAGTTGGCCGAGGGTTTTCCTGGCAGCCCACCATAGAGACCATAAGGTCGAAATCGTGCTCGGTCGGAACGTACCTGCAGGATGGCTTCTCGCTCGGTGAACCGATAATCCCTATAATACGGAGCACCACCTCTAAATTTACCTGCACCGGCGCGATCTGGAAGGAATTCGTATGCTAGTATTTCGACTGGTTGCTCCGCCTCAATTACTTCAACCGACTGCGATGCCATATTGGCGAACATATTAGAATTTCCTTGCAGGCCATCGGCCCACGGTCGTCCGCCCCAGGTACCACATGCAAAATCGACGTATATATAAGGTTTACGGTCTGCATCGTAACCGCCAATAGAAACGCCCGAATTACCGCCATCTGATGCAGCGCAAACCTTTTCAGGCAGCATCTTTGCTAGCGCCCCAAAGATGCAGTCGACCATCCGAAAGCCTGTCAAACCGCGGGCGGCACAAGCTGCTGGCAAAACATTATTCGCAATCGTGCCCGGCGGTGCTGTTACTTCGATTACCCTGAATACGCCTTCATTGTTAGGAATTCCATCCGGTAAAATGGAGCGTATACCCGTATAACTCGCAGCTTTCGTGAATGAGAGTGTATTATTAATAGCACCTTTCACTTGTTCGGAGCTGCCCGTCCAATCAACCAGCATGCTGTCGCCATGCTTAGTAATTTTGACAAACAATCGGATAGGCTGATCAATATCTATACCATCGTCGTCAATCCAGTCTTCAAATTCGAATTCTCCATCCGGCAGTTTCAATATAGCGGCTCGTGTAAGCCTCTCTGCGTAGTCAATAATTTCTGCCATATATATTTTTACGTCAGTGACGCCATACCGTTCTATCAATTCAAGAAATTGGCGTTCAGCAATCGTACATGCAGCTAATTGAGCTCGGAGGTCGCCAAAGACCTGCACTGGAATGCGAACATTTTTTTCAATTAGCATCCAAAGCGTTTCGTTAAGTTCTCCGCGGTCGCAGAGTTTCATTGGCGGTATACGCAGGCCTTCTTGATAAATTTCAGTGGAATCCGAGGCGTTCGAACCTGGCACACGCCCGCCGACATCTGCATGATGGCAAATAGTCGCCGCAAAGGCGATCCGTTCACCATTCCAAAAAATTGGTTTAAAAATAAAGATGTCAGGTAGATGCATTCCGCCATCGAAGGGATCGTTCATGATATACATATCTTCGGGCTGTATCGTGTCGCCAAAACGATTGACGATAACATCGAGCGCTGTCGGTATTGAGCCAAGATGAGCGGGTAGGGTTAGCCCTTGTGCGACGAGTTTGCCATCCGCCGCGGCAAAGGCTGTAGAGAAATCCATATTGTCGCGTAGCACCCCGGAATACGTAGTGCGACAAATTGTAAGCGCCATTTCGTCCGCTATTGAAAAAATAGAATTTTTGAAGAGTTCAAAGGCGATTGGGTCTTTGATTTCGGCCATTTTAGTTTCCTGCGCCGTAATTTAAGTTTACGTCCGATTTTGCAACTGGTGGTACCATGGCATTTGTGAGCACCCAAATAGTCGATTGATCGCCAGATAGTCTTGCCTCTAATAGACTTGGCCATTTGGTTGAACCAAGGCCTAAAGAATTACATATGCTTCCTGGTTCTTTTTCTTGATGCACGGTCCTGATTGATGTGTGTTGTGTCGTAACAAAAAAGCATTCTTTTGTTGACTGATACTCTGCCAAACGAAGCGCCGCATCTTTTTGGGAGATCCGTTTTAGTCGTTGATCTTTCAGAAGCTCAATGAACGCGTTTGCGTCTTCTTCTTTCATACAGAAAAATGTTGGAAGAGGTTTTCTCAGTTTTCCGTGCACGTATGGTTGGCAAGCGATGGGCGTTGAATTAGCAATTGCTATGTCCATGTCCGCGCCAACAGCAGTTGCGATAAGCAATAGCCATGTCTTTGTAACTTTAAATTTTTGTCGATCAATCATATTCAAATTTCTTGGATACTATGCAATCCAAGTTGATATTTTAAGATGCACACTCTTGTGGCTTAGGGAAACACAGTCTTAGCCGAGAGTCGAGACGACGAACTTAACGGTAAAGTTTAGATTGTCTGATGTTATTGAAATCAATGTTTGATCATAAAAACAGTATTATAACAAAAAAACCGCCCGCCGGAGGTACCGGCGGGCGGTTGTAATTAGTTCACTTGTGAACCGATTACTTGTCGAGCCAGACCTGATCGAGGTGCTGGTTCAGGTAGTGACTTGGTGCCTGAATCCAACCCTTAACATAGGACCGGTGCGGGTTGATCTTGAACCACCAGTAATTGATCATGAAGTGCGACTGCTCCCAAAGAACGCGCTTTTCAAACTTACGCATAATTTCGGCTTGCTTTGCAGGGTCGCTTTCACGGTTCATTTGGTCGTACCATTTGTCAAGTGTACGATCGACGAAGCTGGCGTAGTTGTTGCCTGTCTTGTCTTTCGAGATCCACTTGGCTGCATCGACAACCGGGTTCACAACAGATTGGCAGTTGAAGTCAATACCAACTTGGTAGGTCTTCTTCTTACGAAGACCATCGAACCAAGGACCCGTTGGCAGAACTTGCTGCTCGATGTCGAGGCCAATTTTCTTCCATTGGTCGATCATCCACGTGCCAACAACCTTGTAAGGCTGGTCGACCGCGCGGTTGTGCAGCTTAAAGTTGATCTTAGACTGACCGGCTTCTGCCAAAAGCTTCTTCGCCATGTCCCGACGGAACTTGTTGTCGGGGTTATAGGTTGGCATCTCCATCAGTTGCTTTTTCGTCGCCGCCAGTGGGTGTTTCGGGAATACCACACCGCCCGGGGTCCGAACCAAAGCGATCTTCGATAGATACTTGGAGCCACCCCAACGGTCCATCGCAAGGCTAAGAGCTTTCTTGACGCGTGGGTCCTTTGCTGCGGCATGGAAAGCCGGTCCACCATTTGCCGTAGGATTAACGTTGGTGGAGGCACCCATCACGCAATTCCAGTCACCTTCTTGGACAGTAATCTTGTCGCCCAATGCATTGACTAGATCATCACGCGTTTTAGGCGGAAAGCCACGAAACTCGATTTGGGCCCGATCGCCGCGAATCGCCTGAACGCGAACCGCCATCTTGGGAGCCGAGATAGCTTTATAGCCATCTAAGTATGGCAACGCCTTGCCGTCTTTACCCATATGATGGTAGCCGTCACGACGTTTACCCTCAACAAATGCTCCTGGCTGGTGTTGAACGAATGCAAAAGCGCCCGTTCCGTTGATGTTTTTTTGGTGCCAAGCCATGCCATGCTTATCCAAGTCAGCCTTGGAATAAACGAAGTTGAACGGCGTTGCCAATGCAGGCAAGAAGCCGGGCGAGGCGTATTTCAGGTCGAAGACTATTGTGTAGTCATCCGGCGCCGAAATTTTTTCAACCATACCAAAGAAGCCTTTCCGGACCGAGGCTACGCCCTTTTCCGGGAAGATAAGCTTATTATGCGTCGCGAGCACGTCTTTAGAGGTCATCTTCTGACCGTCATGGAAAGTCACGTTCTTCTTTAATTTGAACGTATAACGCTTACCATTATTCGTTGGTTTCGGGATGTCACCTTCACAAACGTCGCATTGGAATGCTGTCGGCGATTGTGGATTGTTTGGATCGACCCGCATTAACAAACTGTAAAATGGACGGATCGGATGGATCATGCCGAATGTAGATTCTTTGTGACCGTCGAATGACGGTATTTTACTGCCAACAACGAGGTTAAGCACACCACCGCGCTTAACATTCGCCGCTTGAGCGCCGGTAGCGACGCCAAATGCAAAAGCGGCGCCCACTCCCATAGCCAAAGCTAATTTGGTCTTACTGGTCATTTCAGTAATTCCTCCCTGATTTGCGAGGACACCTGTTTATCAGGCCCCCCGAAGTGAAACAGCCGTTGTGTCCTCGCGGAACTACGACTAATGCTATTTTCTAACATCACACCCTGCTAAGCAAGCTGGTTTTAGCAACTGTTTTAAAAGGGAATTACGGCTAATTAGGTAGGTTAAATGTTAAATAATTAGGGCACCGTCAAAATCACGCAATTTGTCGGTACCGACTATGTTTTAACTTGCTTTATTTTTTATGCCTAATTGCCCGACATTTTCATTTTGTATGAATAAAGCATTGTTATTAATAGCAAAAATAGAGACTTTTGGGCGGGTGAAGAGAAAAGACGGCGAAGGATTTTGAATTGGTTCCGGTTTTCCGGATATGGTTGTTTTATTGGTTCGCGGTTGTTCAATAAAAGGGAACTGACAGCAACTATGAAGGCATTTCCCACACACACGCGTTAGTTTAGGTAAGGGTCCGCTTTCCGATTCTCACCCGCTATTTAGCTCTTTTGCAATTGATCAACTAATTCGGAAGTAGGTGACTGTCCGCGTTGAGACGAATGGTTGTTCGTTTGAGCAGGCGGTTTTGTCCCAAACCGAAGGCCGTTCTCCGGTGTAGCAAGAAAGCATTGTCCCAAACAACAATGTCGCCCGCCTGCCATTCGTGTTCGTAGACGAATTCGGGAGATGTCGCGTGTTCGGCTAATTCGGCTAAAAAAGCTATACCTTCATCATCTGACATACCTTCCACGCCGATTGTTGTTGCCGGATCGAGATACAGAGCCTTTAAACCAGTAACCGGATGTTCATTGACGAGTGCGTGCGTTACATCTGGTGTTTTGCGCCGGACATCTTCTGGCGTCCGTTCTTGGTCATAGCCACTAACACGTTTTGCATAACTGAAGATGCCCCGTTTACCTTCGAGACGCCGTTTGGTTAATTCGGGAAGGCTTGAATATGCGAGAGCGAGGTTCGCCCAATAAGTCTTCGGTCCATTTTCGGGTACCTCAACGCCATGAAGAATAGCCCCGGTCGCGGGTGCTTTCATGTAAGACTGATCCGTGTGCCAATCGAGTTCGCCGGAACCAAGGCCACCAATTGGTTCGTTCGCTGCGTTCCGAAGGTTTGAAATTCTTGTGATTTCTGGGTGTATAGATGACGCCCAATCTGAACGCACTATAATTTCTGGTTCACCAAACATTTTGCTAAATGCGACCAATTCAGCCTCATTTACCGACTGGCGTCGGAATACCAATAGGCCAACGTTGCTTAGAGCTTCTCTTAGACGCGCAGCGTCTTCCCGATCACAGTCTGACCAAGTCGCAAAGGCGCAAACTTCTCTCGCGAATTGACGGTTTATGGCCCTCAGTTCGAATTTCAATTTATCCGGTCCTTATTAATCGAAAAAGTTTAATCTAATAACTAAAAGGAGAATGTAATCCGTTGACAGATTTGCACCAACTACGTTGTATGCTTATTAGACTGATGTGTGTTTAAATCATTAGAATAATGTGTTTTAAAATCAAACGGGCCTTTGGGAGAAAATTATGTCAAAATCACACGCCGGATCAAAGACGCAGGAGTACCTTGATAGGTACATGGAGGGCGTCACAAAGCGTAATCCAGGTCAACCGGAATTTGTCCAAGCTGTCTATGAAGTAGCATCTTCGATCTTTCCGTATATTGCGGATAAGCCGCAGTACCATGAAAATCAAATTTTAGAGAGGATGGCTGAGCCGGAACGCGTTATCTCCTTCAGAGTCCCATGGACCGATGATGACGGCAACATTCGAACAAACCGAGGTTGGCGTGTTCAATTTAACTCAGCAATTGGCCCATATAAAGGTGGTTTGCGTTTCCATCCGTCAGTAAACGAATCGATACTCAAATTTTTAGGTTTTGAGCAAACCTTTAAAAATAGCCTCACAGGTCTTCCAATGGGAGGAGGCAAAGGGGGTGCTAACTTCAATCCGAAGGGTAAATCGGATAACGAAGTTATGCGATTTTGTCAGTCGTTCATGACTGAGCTTGTTCGGCATGTAGGGCCAGATACTGACGTTCCCGCCGGTGATATCGGAGTTGGCGGTCGTGAAATTGGCTTTATGTTTGGTCAGTATAAAAGAATGACCAATACCTTTGTCGGTGTTTTAACGGGAAAAGGCCTAGAGTTTGGTGGTTCCAAGATGCGCACCGAAGCTACTGGTTATGGTGCTATATTTTTTCTCAGGAATATGTTGGCGCAGCATAAGGATGCCATTGACGGAAAGCGTGTTTTAATTTCCGGCTCAGGTAACGTTGCGACACATGCGGCCGAAAAGTGTATCCAGCTAGGTGCAACTCCTTTAACCCTCTCAGACTCTGGTGGTTTCGTGCATTGCGCAGATGGCTTTACACAGGAACAAATCGATTGGATCAAAGATCTAAAAGGTGTTCGCCGGGGACGAATCTCTGAAGCAGCGGATGAATTTAGCAATATCACATTCCATGAGGGGCGTCCTTGGGGAGTAGAGGCTGATTGTGCTGTGCCATCTGCAACGCAGAACGAAGTGAATGCGGAAGAGGCTGCCACGATGATTAAGAATGGTGTGATGGCAGTTGCTGAGGCGGCTAATATGCCCTGCGAGCAGGGTGCCGTGGATGCATTTATGGACGCAAAAGTAATGTTTGGACCCGCAAAAGCAGTAAATGCTGGAGGAGTTGGCGTTTCGGGGCTTGAAATGAGTCAAAATAGTGCACGCATTGCATGGGATGAAGACGAACTGCGCAGGTTACTTGAGAATATGATGCGCGATATTCATGACTCATGTGTGCAATATGGTGAAACTTCAGACGGCCCAGTAAATTACTTAGCGGGATCAAACGTCGCTGGTTTCGTTAAGGTTGCAGATGCCATGATGAGCTATGGACACGTATAAAAAAATTTAGCGGAAAGTTTTAACCCCGGCTGCTCGCGGCCGGGGTTTTTTTTATGAGGCCGCTAATCGACTGATGTGGTCATATGAGGAATTTTGAAAAGTACATGCACGTTAGGGTGTTAATTCGAAAGTAAAGGGTGTGCACAAGCGCGTTGCTGCGCGCGTACATCAACTGAAAGCGTCCGAATTACTTCACAGGTTTTAGGTCTTCGGCGTCACCGGCAGCTCCGATACCGTTTAGATAATTTTCCCAAACCACCAAGTTTTCTCGACACGCCCGCACAACCTGATCTTCCATGCTGAGTTCCTTGGCATATTTTGCGACGTTGCTCCAACCTAAGTTGGAATGCTCGATATCAGCGGGCCCATGGATTTCGAAAAATTCCAATTGTCCTTCATTGAGAGAAAACAGTTTTCCCCACCGTTCACGCTCTAAACCAAACCAACCCGCCTCTTTCATTGTTCCTTTACCATAGCCCGGGATATTCGCCCGTTCGGCACAAGTGTTTGCGATAAGACCTTCGAGCCAATGCGTTGTTGCCATTAGACCGTTCCATGCATTCCAGCACATCTGCGTCGACGGCAATGGGTCTGCTTTACGGATGTCGGTCTCTAAATCCATGCCAATATGCATGCCTAGGCCTTCCAGAATTTCCCAATGGGCACGTCCGCCGCCATGCTCGTGGTCGCCAAGGACTTCTTGTGAGCATGCGTCAATGATTTGTAACCGGATGTCCCATACAGGACAGTTTGTCGCTACTTTTAATTTTAAAATAGAGTTACGTTGGCGGGTATTTAAACGGTGCTGACGGACAAAATTCCGAGCGCGCCCAAGTGTCATTGGTTCATGAAAAAAACGGGTCCGCATTGCAAAATCTTGGACTTCAGCATCAATGCGATCAACGACATCCGTGGTCATGGCCGGCCCTTATTTCTGTTACGGTTCAGGTAAATTCGAAATGTAGCTAGATTCCTGCTCCAGCTTGGCAAGTTCAATTTGATTATCTCTGTTTCTAAAAATCTCGCTCAGGGGCCTTGGCGAGTGCCCTGTCCACAATGGCCTCCATGATTGAAACTAAACTAGCGTGCAACTCAGCGGCAACGCCATCTACCGCTTCGATTACTTTACCGGTTCCACCATCAGTCAATCCAAATTCAACGCCTTTGGCGATGATGGATCGTTCCTTTTCTTTAGTATGGCAAAGGCGTGGATCCTTAAGAAGCAGAGCAAGCGCGGCTGTCAGTCCGGCACATCCGAGATTTGATGAGGTGGCAATCACCAGCACATCGGTGGACACGACACTAAAGATGCCACTGCCGCAAGGCGTTCTGTCAGCATAGTTTAAATCCGCTAGCGTCTCCACGATTATATGTCTGATCTTTCCGCAACCAATTTCATTGCCGCCATCCGCAATGCCTATTGTTGGTTTGCCAAGAGCTGTCATGCTTTCGAAGATTGTGTCCGTATTGCACCTAAACGCTGATCTTGATACGCCGGTAGCACCGTAAATAATTCCTTTGGGATTGCCGCCGAGGCGTTCAACTGCAATGGCGATATCTAAAGAGTTGGCGATTTGTTTTTGATTTTCCGTGTCACCCTTTTCGAGGCGAATCACCTCCGCGTCAATTGACAGCCAATCGAGTAATTGTTCAATTGGTGGCGCGGCCGCAGTGTCTGTATAGAATGTTACTCTATGGCCGATGTTTTGGAGCGTATTTGCCAGCACGGCGGCCCCAAGGGGGCCATCGTTTTCGCCGAGCGGCATTTTTTCGGGGACCTGCGCGCCCGTTACAATCCCGACATTGCAAGGCGGTCGATTTAGGAGCTCTGCCGCTTCTTGAACTGGCGGTTTAGCGTGGACCTTGCGAGCAGCATTATACAATTGAGCCTTCACCCCGTAAGGCAGGGCGGCACCTTGAAGTTCAAGTGATAGCACGCGATCAATATTTTCGAATGCAATATTTTCGGTCGGCATATCTTCCATTCCCTAAATGCTTAGAGACAATAAAGGTTTGTGTAGTTTTAATGTGCTTCAATCTCAGTTGATTGTTTCAGGTTTTAAACGGCTAACGCCATACCATCGCGGCCCGGGTCCGCGCCGCCGTCCCATTTGCCATCGACGATACGTATCGCGTGTACACCAGAGAATACGTAGCTAAAAGGGCTGCGCGAGACCGGATAGCCGCGCGTCACTAGTTCGTTGGTCACAAATTTTGGAATCCGATTGCTGACGTCTATTGTATTGCTATTGGCGGTGATGCGGGGTGCGGAAACCGCTTCGAGCATTGTCATGTCGAAATCCATGACATTTAAAATAGCCTGTAAGACACCCATCGTGATGAAAGTGCCGCCCGGTGCACCAATAACAATATAAGGCTCGTCCCCATTAAATACGATTGTGGGGCACAAGGCAGTGAAACGCCGTTTGCCGGGCAGAATGGAGCCTGGGAGACCCGGACGAGGGTCGAACGCACCCATGCAGCCATTATACATAATTCCTAACCCTCGCGTCACTACTCCCGATGGCATGCCAAGCGAATGGGTCATCGAAACTGCATTTCCATCAGCGTCAACGACAGTTACATGGGTTGTGTCTTTTGATTCTTCGGGTTGCCCATATCGGACAACATTTGCTTTCTCGCCACGTTTGATTTTCGCCGCTAGCTCGCTGGCATACTCACGGTCGGTGAATTCTGCCACGGGTACTTCTTCAAAAGCGGGGTCGCCCATTTTCTTATCTTTATCGATTGTGGCCCATTTCATCGCTTCAGCGACAGTTGCGATATAGTCGGGCGAATTGTGTCCCATGGCCCGCAGATCAAAATGTTCCAAGATTTGCAGCATTTCCTGGATCATAACACCCCCACCGGGTGGCTGATTAGAGGCGACTTTGTGTCCTCGATACTCACCCCAAACTGGCTCGCTTCTGACAGTTTTGTAATTTTTTAAATCGTCGAACGTCATTAGCCCACCGTTCGCTTGCATATCGTGGGCGATTTCCTCTCCCATTTCACCCGAGTAAAAAATTTCGGCCCCCCCGTCTCGGATACGTTCCAGTGTGGTTTTCATGTCAGGGTTTTTGACCACCGCTCCGATGGGATAAGTATTACCATCCTTGTTAAAATAAATGTCACGGGCGGCATCTGTATGGCGCAACTTATCAACCATCGCCATTCGGCCCATTATATTTGAAGCACTCCAAAACTCGTCAAAATGAGGTCGGACCGTAAAGCCTTCGGCGGCATGTTCTATGGCTGGCTGGACAATATCTTTCCAGTCCATGGAGCCGTATTCTTCGACTGCCTCGTAATATGCCTTTAGACTGCCGGGAGTCATAATTGATTCATAGCCAACTTCGTTGGCCTTGTTTTTAAGAATGAAACCGAAACCATCGCGCGATTGAGACTCAATTTCGTTCAGCCACATGTCGGGTTTTGCAGCGGCGGGGGCGGTGGTATGAAAGTCGATATAACCGTGATGATTTTTTTTTGGCAAGTAAAGCTGCATTGAGCCAAACCCGGCGAGGCCGCACATCATTGGATCTACCACTGTTTGCACCAAGGCGCAGGTAATCGCGGCATCGACTGCATTGCCACCCTTTTTCAGCGCAACGGCGCCAGCTTCGACTGCTTCTGGTTGGGGCGCGCAAACCATTCCTTTTTTCATACTAATTTGTTCCCGGTGTTGTCATCGCCGGTTACGGCGGTTAGTACCTAATCTAGCCCGACTGGGGCCCGGATAAACTTTATCTCCTGCGGTGACGCTGAATGGAGGCAAAATGGACAAACTAGATAAGTGGCAAGGCTTCATTCCAGACCAGGAAATAGAAGCATATCGTAAAGGTGCCTTTGGACGGAAAATTGGATTCGGGGCGCGACCGGCGCTCTTGAATATTGATACGACGCGAATGTTCGTCGACCCGGCATTTCCACAATGTGGCCGAGAAATGCCGGAACTGATTGAAGCAGTCACTGCTATAACCGAAACATTCCGCGATTTAGATTTACCAATTTATTACAGTAGGCGTGATGACCGACGCCATCCGACCCAGCGGGGCATATGGAACTTGAAGCTCGGAAATGCCGGGGAATATATCTACAGCGAAGATCCACGGGCGGACGAATGGCCCGAAGCCTATGCGCCACGTGAGGGCAAGGATGTTGTTGTTTTTAAGAACAAGCCGTCATGTTTTTTCGAGACGCCTTTGGAATCTTGGTTGCGCTATGATGAGATAGATACATTGGTCATAATAGGCGTTTCGACGAGCGGCTGCATCCGTGCCGGTGTGGTGGATGCGTTTTGCCATAATTTTCGTGTCATTGTGCCAGAAGAAGCGGTCGGTGACCGAAGTGTCACCCAACATATGGCAAATCTTTTCGATATAGATATGAAGAGTGGGGATGTTGAGCCGCTGGTCCATGTGATCGCAGAGGTCAAATCTCAGTTTGGCCGTGCTGACGCGGCAGAATAACTCTCATCTAAGTAGATACAAGTCATGCCCAAAGCGATTTTTGATTCTTCTGCGGCTCTGGCGAATTGTTTGACCGACGCTGAATTTCCGGAACTACCGAATTTTCAAAGAGGGAAAGTTAGGGATTCATACGATTTGCCAGATGGCCGGCGTGTCATGGTCGCAACCGACCGGCAGTCAGCCTTTGATATTGTTTTGGCGGCCGTACCCTTTAAGGGTCAGGTGCTAAATGAGACTGCGCTTTTCTGGTTTCAAAAGACGCGCGATATTTGTCCAAATCACGTGATCGACTATCCGGACCCGAATGTTGCGGTTACCAAACGTTTAGATATGCTGCCGGTGGAAATGGTTGTTCGTGATTATTTGACGGGCTCTACTGATACGAGTATTTGGCCGATGTACAATCGCGGGATGCGATTTATGTATGGGCATGAATTCCCCGATGGCTTAGTCAAGAATCAGAAATTGTCGGGCACCATTTTGACGCCGACGACTAAAGCAGATGTGGGGGGGCATGATGAGCCAATCACAGCGAAAGAGATCATCGGGCAGAACATCCTTTCGCGAGATGTTTGGGAAGAACTCGCAGAAAAAAGCATAGCACTATTTGCACGGGGCCGTGAAATCGCTGCGTCAAATGGCCTCATCCTGGTCGATACAAAGTATGAATTTGGTGTTGATGCGAACGGACAAATTACTGTTGCCGATGAGATACACACACCAGATTCGAGCCGTTACTGGATCGCAGAGAGTTATGAGGCGAAAATGGCTGCCGGTGAAAATCCAGATAGTTTGGATAAAGAATTCCTTCGCCTTTGGATTAGCGAACGTTGCGATCCATACAAAGATGATATCCCAGAAATTCCAGAGGAAACACTGATGGCATTTAGCGGGAAGTACGTAAAGCTCTTCGAGCAAGTGACAGGCCGAAACTTCGAAGAACCTTCGGGTGACCAATCGATCCGCGACAGGGTGCGTGATAGCTTGTCACGGGCGTTTCCGGACCACTTTAAGTAGGATCAAAACATGACTGCAGAGATGCGTTACGCAAAAAAGCGAGTGAGCGTAAATGGGCTCAAGATGGCCTATATCGATGAAGGTGATGGTGATCCAATTGTGTTTTTGCATGGCAACCCGGTATCTTCCTATCTTTGGCGCAATGTCATGCCTTACCTTGAAGGCAGAGGGCGCTTGATAGCGCCTGACCTAATTGGGATGGGCGATTCAGAACGCCTGCCGTTAAGCGGCCCTGGGCAATACCGATTCGTCCATCACCGCGAATATTTGGATGCGTTGCTCGAACAAATTGGTGTGCGTGAAAAATTAACGCTGGTGATTCATGATTGGGGTTCGGCGCTCGGGTTTCACTGGGCTCACCGTTACCCTGAGGCGGTTAAAGGTATTGCGTACATGGAGGCCATCGTGCGTCCGTTGCCTTGGGAGGATTGGCCAGATCAAAGCCGCAATGCATTCAAGGGATTGCGGTCGGAAGGTGGCGAGACAATGGTGTTAGAGAAAAATTTCTTTGTTGAAAAGCTTTTGCCAAATGCGATCCTTCGTACCCTGGAAGATAGAGAGATGGAAGAATACCGACGCCCTTTTGTCGAGCCGGGCGAAAGCCGTCGCCCGACACTAACCTGGCCGCGTGAAATACCAATCGACGGAGAGCCGGAGGATGTCGTTAAGATCGTCGGCGACTATGCGGATTGGCTAGCAAAAGGCGAGGTGCCTAAACTTTTTATAGATGCTGATCCTGGTGCCATACTCGTTGGAAAACAGCGAGCTTTCTGCCGCGCCTGGCCCAACCAGACTAACGTGACGGTCAAAGGTCATCACTTTATTCAGGAAGATTCGCCGGATGAAATTGGCAAAGCGATTGCCGATTGGCATTCGACCCTTTGAAAAATTGGGCCTAAGCGGCGGCTTTTGTGGCGCGCCATCCACGGGCAAGTGCTAAAACCTCAGCGATGTCCTGCTCGGTATTGTAGATATGTAGTGAGAGGCGGATGAGACCCTTTCGGATCGAGTGTTGAACCCTGTTGTTATAGAGATGCTGCGATAGCGAGGACATTTCGGCGTCATCCGTCGAATCATGCCCACTCCCGCCTAGTTGTCCAACGCACACCAAGCTTGTTAGGTGATCGCTAGGTGCGCCGCCCACTACAGGTAAGTCCAGAGCAAGCAAGCCGTCGGCTAATTGCCGGGTTAGATCGCCAACATGTATCTCAACGTTTTTTGCTCCAATCTCGTTAAGAAAGTTGATTGATTTATCAGCCGCGGCCGCAGCTATGTAATTATGGTTGCCGAGATCAAATCGCCGCGCGCCTGGCATAAGACGGTAATTATCGGATCCAAGCGCTGCCTCATGGACGCCACCGCCTAGATCAACACCAAAACGGGCTAAATAAACAGGTGTGATCCGGTCCGCCCAATCATGTCGGCAATAAAGTAGACCCATTCCGTACAAGCCGAGCAGTCCCTTTTGCGTTGAGACGGCTAGAGCATCGATATTTAATGCCTTCACGTCGGTTTCGACAATTCCGACAGATTGCACCCCATCGACTAGAAAAAATGCGCCATGTTCTCGGCAGGCAGCACCGAGTGGTGCCATATCGGTCCGAAAACCAGGTGAGAAACTGACAGAGGCGACGGTGACGCATTTCGTTCTCTCGTCCATAGAAGTGATCATTTTTTGGACCGGTATATTTCCTTCATCACCCGAAACTGTGCGGACTTCTACCCCTAGGCGTTCCCGAAGGTGCAACCACGGATAAACATTATTGGGGTGTTCCAAGTCGGGGCATAAGATGACGTTGTCTCCGGCTTTCAAATCTAAAGCCGCCACGATGGTATTCAGGCCTTCCGAAACATTTTTAGTAATTGCAACTTCATCCTTATTGGCGCCGATCATCTCGGCAAAACCGCTGCGCACATTTTCGACTATGCCAAACATTTCGTCCTTATCGCCTAAACCATTTGTACAAGCATCAAGGAGATTATCCACGGCAGACCGCGCGCATTTGGGCGTTAAGCCGCGAGCAGCGCAGTTCAGGTAGATTTGGTCTTTCGCTCCTGGGAACTGTTCCGCAATTTGGTCTAAATCGAGAGGCATGATCTTTGACCTTTTTGTTTCCATTGGGTTAGGGATTTATGGCAATTACCAAATTTTAACACTGTTAGCCTTTGATTTGTGGAAGACAAAGCCAATGTGCGATGAGTGGCATACACGTGAATTTCTTTGATGGTCGAGGGTCTAGGAGTTTGATAGGTATGAGATCATGAAATCTGATACGCCAATCGTAAAAGATCTAGTTCTTATTGGTGGCGGCCATTCGCATGTGGCCGTGCTGAAGATGTTTGGTATGAAGCCAATGCCGGGTGTACGTATCACGCTGATTACACGTGATGTGGACACGCCATATTCCGGTATGTTGCCCGGATTTATCGCTGGGCACTATGAATTCGAACAAACTCATATAGACCTCCGTCCGCTCGTGCAGTTCGCGAATGCTCGCATTTATCATGACGAAGCCATTGGCATCGATCATGTGAATAAAAAGGTGATCTGCCGGAACCGTCCGCCCGTCGCCTTTGATATTCTCTCCATCAACATTGGGTCTACGCCCAATTTAGAGACACCTGGGGCCAAGGATTACGTGACGCCGGTGAAACCTATAAACAATTTTGTGAATAGATGGCAGGGGTTGTTCGAGCGAGTTTGTGAACGGACGGATGAAATTCATATCGGTGGGGTGGGCGCGGGTGCTGGTGGAGTCGAAGTGCTTCTAGCTATCGAGCATCGATTGCGTCGTGACTTTGCGGATGCCGGACGTCCCTCAAACCACA